>OHAU01000019.1_pt1 | contig 189013 bp, 170 predicted proteins | sample 1577181 | NCBI WGS metagenome assembly OHAU01 (sample SAMEA3541472, study PRJEB24748) | human gut metagenome | biome: human gut; feature: human-associated habitat; material: faeces | place: China | collected 2012
AAATCTCAAACTGCTTGCCGTCCTTGGTCAGACGCACCTGCTTATAGAAGGCGGGACCACCATCGGATTTGACTGCAATGGCCGTAATCAGGAACAGCGGACTCAGGATGATCAATGCCACCAGCGAGATCACAATGTCCATTGCACGCTTAACGAACAGGAACTCCGGGCTTGCCATGTAACGACCGACGCGCAGCATCGGCAGATGGAACATGTGCATCGGCCAAGCGCCGCTCATGATAACGTCGCCAACGCGGGGAATGACGAACATATTGATGCCCTTCCCTACGCAGTGCTTCAGGATAATGTTTCGTTCATGGCTGTGAACACCACTGACAAAAACAGTCTCCATACCGTCCAGAATGCTCAGGTCTGCCAAGCACTCCGACACGCTCAGGGTAACCTGCACATCGTATTTCTGGCTCAGACCGTACTCGTTGATGAGCTTTTCCATACCATGACGTACATCGTAGACCACAGCGGTCTTCTGCGGTGGGAAGGTCTTGTAGTACCATTTATGTGCACAAGATGCCCAGATCGCAGCCATCACCAGCTGTCCCACAATTGCCGCGATACCCGGCAACAGGTTGCAAATCTTTGCCGACATCAGGCAGATCACGATGTACAAGATGCCATCGGTTGCCATCGCGCCAAGGATCTGGCCGTACACCAGCTCCGAGACCCGCTGCATCGACATCCAGAACGCATCGTAGATTTTACCGAGTGCAATGTACAGGATAAAAAACAGGCCTAAAATCGCAAAATGACCCTCCCATGCCAGATTTGCATAGGTCTGGTGCGAGTAGTACAGGAACCAGCAGGCCGCAAACGGCAGCTCGATCATCAGAACATTCAAGATCTTTACGATCCGCAACATCACATCATGCTGAAACTTTGACATAATCCTCTCCAATAACTCCTTTAGATTTTCTTTTTACGACTCACGTAACTTTTCCGACCCAAATTGCAGCAAGTGCTTTGGATCGCGCTATCAACTACACAAACCGATCTCTTCCCCCGTTTTGTGGTTAGCTGAAACATTCAGTTTTTCGCTTTCCCTATGAGGTCCTTGTGCCAACTCCAACCGGTGCGGCCTCGAATCCGCTTTCTCCCACCGCATCCCGATGGCATCCAGCTTTGCAATACGCTCCTCTGTCAAAACAGCGCAGCTTTTTTCAGGATTCTGGCGGGTGTATCGCTGCCGCTTGACCCAATTTCCGAGATTATATCCATTCGGTGACACATATTCTGCCGGGACGTTCAGATTGCCGTGGGCATCAAAGTAGCGCTTTGCCTCCTGATACCCTTCGTTCCACTGACGGTCATTACGGTTGCCCCAGTACATCCCGATACGGTTGAGACGCTCGACCTGTTCGTCCGTCAGTTTTCCTTTCGGGTACGCCCATTGCTGGCTTGCGACCCACTGTCCCAGCCGTTCACCAGCCGCTGTCACATAGGAACGCGGGATATTCAGGTTTCCGTTTTCCTCGTAGTAGGCTGCTGCCAGCGCATAAGCCTTTTCCCACTTGGCATCGAAAATGTTCCACACCATGCCGAGTTCATCAAGCTGTGCGATGCGTTCTTCTTTCAAGCGGCCATTCAGCTTTTGCTGTCGGGTCTTGATGATCCACTGCCCCAGTGGGTAGCCGTCCGGGTCTACATATTTTCCGGGCACCATCAGATTTCCGTAGGTGTCGTGGTATTTCTTTGCGACCTCAAATCCATGCTGCCACGCAATTTCCTTCCGGTTGCCCCAGACCATGCCGATGCTGTCCAGCCGTGCGATCTGCTGCTCAGTCAGGTTGCCTTGGATCTGTCCCTCGCGCACACGGCGCTGGGTCACCAGCCACACACCAAGGCTCAGACCGCCGGGCGTGGTGTACAGTTTCGGGACGTTCAAATTGCCGTGCTCCGCATAGTAGATACTTGCCTCAGAGAAATAGTGCTCCCAACCGGAAGAGAGACTTGCCTGTAGCTGCTCGAACAGCACCCGGCAGTCGTGCACCTGCTCGATGACCTCGAACCGCTCGGTGACGATCTTGTCGCCCTCGCCGTTGGCATAGAGCCGGTGGACCGCCTCCTGCATCTCGCTTTGCAGACCGGAAATGCTGGTCAAGCCCTCGAAATTGTTGACCACATCCAGGATCAGCGGAGCTGCGGTGTCCCCGGCGGTCAGGGCTCGTCCGATCTGCTGCTTGTAAATAATGGGCGAAATGGTGGGTCGGAACAGGATGACCCCGGAAATGCCTTCCACATGGACGCCCTCGTTGAGCATATCGATGCAGAATAGGAGTTTCAGCCGGTTGCTCGTATCCGTCTTGAAGTCCGCAAACGCCTTGTCGGTGTTCGGATCATCCGAGTAGGCTTCGTACACCACAACGTCCGGGTTGACCCCGGCGAACCACTCCGGCACATGGGACACCATCTCGTCCATGTGCTCCTTGTTGGCGCAGAACACAATGTACTTACCGGACTTGTTTGTGATATGATGGGCAAATACTTTATCCAGGCCGTCTGCCTGTTCCAAGGCGCGGCGCAGTGCGTCCAGATATTTCTGATTCACATCCTGAATGCCCGGTGTCCGCAGGTTGTCCACCCGTGCCTGATACTTTGCAAGCGCTTTCTGGTACTGGTAGACTGTGGTCACATATTTCGGGGCAGGCAAAATACCCCTGACGACTGCTTCGCCAAGGTTCATGTCGCTAGCAATATGTCCATCGAAAAGTTCTTCGGCCATATCGCGGTTATTATCCAGATATCGGATGTTTGTTGCCGTCAGCCCCAGAAGCTTTGCATCCGGGCATAACTTTAATAAAGCCACCGTGCTTTCGCCCCAGCATTCTGCACCGGCACGGTGGAATTCATCGAGTATAATATAAGCAGGCTTCTGCGCTGCTATTTCGTCCAGCTGCGCCTGCGTGCAGCACATCAGTTTGGCGTAGGTATAAAAGTGAACATTTGCCAACGGAAAATCCGGGTCGTTCCTTTTCAGGCTTTCCAGCTGGGTCTTAAAGATATATTCACTGGGAGAAAGCCAGATTACGACCTTCTCCGGGTTGTCCTCGATCAGCTTGAACGCAATATAGCTCTTTCCGGTGCCGGTGGGATGAACAATGGCAGCTTTGCCATACTGGTTCATCATCCGGACTGCCGCATGATATGCTTTCTCGTTGTGCTCAAACAGACGCAATGCCACCTTGTTCACCCCTTCCCGCAATAAAGGGGTATCCTCCACAGTGATAATGGAGGAACGACGCAGAAATAGCACACTATTACGTTATATTTAGCACATCTCTGCTCCTCATGGACACCTGATAGGAGAAAATCCGGTTCATCTCCCGGCGCTTTCGGGTCAGGTCAGAGTGCACATAGCGCTGCAAGGTGATGTTGGCGTTGGCGTGTCCTAACAATTCGCTGAGAGTTTTCACGTCGCACCCCGCCTGCAGACAGGTGGTAGCAAAGGTATGACGCAGCGCGTGCGGACGTACTTGCCGGACAGTTGCCTGTTTCAGATATGATTTGATGCTTTTTCGGTAGCAGCGGGGCTCGGTGGGCTTGGACTCGTTGCCGGACAGAAACCATGCAGCATTGCTGACACATCCGCGCAGCTTTTTCAGCATAATAAGCAGCTGCTTTGGGATTGGAATTTCCCGGCGGGAGGTGCGGGTTTTAGGCGTTTGGATGACCACCTTTGTATGCCCATTTTCACAGGAAATTCGGCAGACCGTCCGGTTGATTTTCAGCGTTCCGAGTTTCAGGTCGAAATCGCCCCACTGTAAGCCGCAAATCTCGCCAATACGCAGTCCCAATTCCAGCCCTAGTAATAAGCCGATTTTGCGGGGCGTAGGGTTCTCTTGTACATACTGATAAAGCCGCTGCTGCTCCGCCGGAGAGAGGGGCGCAGAAATTTTGTCGATAGCTTTTGGCAATGCTACTTCCAGCTCCATCGGACGAATCAGGCGCAAGTGCGCGGCATATTTGCAGATGCGCCGTAACATCGAGAGGCATTCCCGGGCAGAGGAGCTCCCCAGCGGCTTGTGTGCGGCATCTATCGGCGCAATAATCTGCTGCATAGCCTGTTCCAGAAAGCTTTCCTCAAGGGATGCAACTGGCACTTTACTCAAAACTGGAAGAAGATATTTGTGCAGCGTGTACGAGTAATGTGCATAGGTGGATTCTTTTACAGCATTCCGCTGGGAGCGCAGCCATACCTCAGCCAATGCTTCAAAGGTCAGGTCAGTTCTTTTCAGGTTGTAGAACCCTGCCTCTGCTTTCTTCTGAATCAGCACGCGCTTGACCTCTGCGTAGACTGTGCCATAGACGTAGCCCCACTGGATTTTCCCCTCCGGTGTGCGCGCTTTGATATAGCGGCCTTCCCACCGACCATCTTTGCGTTTGCGTATATTTTCTCCCCGTCGTGCCATTTCTGTTTCCTCCTGCGTCTTGGACACCCTTCTGACCACTTATTCTGTCCACCTTCGTTTTTTGCTGGATTTTTCATGCAGAACTGGGCAATGTGCAAAAAACTTTCAGCTTCTGCGAGGTTTTTTCTAAGGTCAGGTGGGATGCATTTGTAAGGATTTCTATTGATTCCCAGATATAACCATGATAAAATAAGAGAAGAATTCAAACAACGATGTCGAAAGATCGGTATCCTCCATTATCACTATGGAGGATACTTTTTTTATTAAATATATTCTTTGCCATTACGCGGCTGCACATTCTCTGTATCATAAAATACTTTTGCATCATACGCAGATGCGTATGCATAGCTGCACGGATTTCTGTAACATCATAGTGAGGTGAACTTCATCACGACTGTAAACGATGCCGTTGCCAAATGCTTTGAACAGCTCTACGACCAGCGGGAGATATGTCTCAACGAGTTGACGTCCCGCGCCGGTGCATATTCCAAAATCGATTTATTGTTTAACACATAAACATAAATATATTTTTATTCTACAAACTGCACCTCTTGCGAACATAAAAAACGCGTGTTATACTGAAGCCATCAAAAAACATTGGAGGTGTCCCATATGCCCCGTCCCAAAGGAAGCAAGAACAAGACCAAGACCGTAAAAGCAACCGTTGACTTTGCTGCACAGATTGCCGAAAAGCAGTCCGCAAAGGAAGCCGCTGCCGCTGAAATCGCATCCATCACCGCTAACATCGATGCGCTGAAAGCCGACCTGAAAGCCAAGAAGGCAGAGCTGAAATCTATCGACAAGGAAATCGCCAGAATTGAAGCCAAAAAGGTCAAGGCTGAAACCAAAGCAGCGGAATCCGCAAAGAAAGCCGAAGCAGAGGACGTGCTGAAAAAGCTGCTGGCAAGCGGCGTGAGCGCAGACGATATCCTCGCAAAGCTGAAGTGATTTAAAAAATTCTAACGCAGCAGTTGACGGAAACATCTACGTCGCAAGCAGTGCAACTTGGTACCAACTTGCAATTTTTGAATCGGATTTTTCAAAATCCAAATTCAAAATGCTTGTTGGGCTGTGCCCAACCCCCTTGTGTTCTGCATCCGGTGGATGCAGGCTGCGCATTTTTGCAAAACGCTTTTTTGATCTGAGTGCCGATGCCTGTGGTATCGGCACTTTTTGCACAGATAGATTCCCGGAAGCAGAAATAGTGCTATGCAGCACATCCGGGATTGTGCTATACTTGATTTACATAAACCTGTTTGCCCTAAAAAGTTGGAGGTGTTCATGGCTACACGAACCATTTGTTTTCCCATATCCGGCTACCCCTATTGCAAAGAACAGCCGGTGACATTCACATGGATAAAAGGTAGCAAGCGGCAGAATATCCGTGCCGTCCATGATGCCGTCCATACAACAGAACCGGATGTTTCAATTCTGGAAGTCAGCTCTGCATCCGTTCAGCCGGAGGGTGAGGCTGTTTCTTCTCTGCGGCTTCTGCTGCGTCTGGATTCTGTTGCGCAGGATGTGCCCATCAGCACGGTTTTTGAAGCTGCCAAGGTATTTGAACATGGCGGTCCATTCGCTGACCTTCTGACCTGTGCGCCATCCAAAGTCCACAAGGACGCTCGGCTGCGAACCAATGGAAAGCTGCTACGCTACTCTTTGGAAGGAAGTGAGTATCCGATAGAGCCGCACCCGGATTCATTTTTTGAGTGGCTCTACTGCCGCGCGTTGAAGCAGTTCCCGGAAAAGGCTGCGCAGCTGAGCAGGTATAATGCCTTTTCTGATATTGCTGCCGCAGCGGATTCTAAAAAGTATTATGGCGATTCCTCGCGGGCGGCCGCAATCTATGTAGGACTTGCAGCGGCTGGAAAACTTCCGTGCATCGATTCCTATGAATCATTCATTGCGGAAGTTTACACGGAGCCAAAGCCCTTGCCCAAGTCTGGAAAATCTGAGACTGCTTCAAAAAAGACACCCGAGGTTTCTGCACCTGCACCAGCAAAGGAGATTCCGGCAGACGAATCGTCGCCGTCCGATAATGCAAATATTCCGGACGCTGCGCAGATGGAACAGGTCCTTGAGCTGCCCAAAGCGACCTGTCTGCTCCTCTCTTTGGCAAAAAATGCTGGTCTTTCCGCAAATAATTCCAGTGAGCTGGCGTATAAGGGAAAGGAATTTTTTCTTAACGCTTATCAGAAAGCACTAAAAAACAAAACGCTCCAAATCAATATTCATAAGAACAAGATCACTTTTCCGATGGAGGAGCATGACAGCGGATTTCATGCGGTCGGAGTACTGACCCGTTCGCCTGCTTGGGAATACGGATGGAAGTTCAACTATCTGACCGAGAATACATCCGGCGCAGAAAAGCCCGAAGTCAAAGCAAAAATCCAGAAGCCTTTGACCGCATTGGAGCATCTGGAACGCTGTGGGTATAAAATCGTTCAGCAGGTCGTGCCGGAAAAACTCCCACCGATTGCTGTTCAGCGGATGGCATGGAAAACAGGCGAGGCTCTTTGCGACCCGGTGGTGGTGGATTTCTTGCAGTTTATCCGAACACATATGCAGAGCGACAGCTCTTTTTCGTTCCGTATCCCAAAGGGTGCGTCCAAAAAATCGTTTGCCACACTTTCGGAGATTGCTCAGACATGGGACAAAATGGGACTTTTTGCGGCCATTGTGATTTATCCGCAGAATATCGTCTATGAGCTTGCGCAAAATGAAACCGTCCGGCATTTTTTGAGCGGAAAGTGGCTGGAGCTTTTTGTAGAGCATCAGGTTCAGCAGATTCTGAACCACTATCAGGAGGAGCAGAGCGCAGAAGTTTCGCTTTGCTCCAATGTGGTCCTTTCAGAAACGGCATCCGCAGGGAGCACGCATGAGCTGGATGTCGTGTTCTCCATCAATGGAAAATTTTTCTGGGTAGAAGCCAAATCCTCCAGCCGAAGCATTGATTATGGAAAATATGCTTCTCTGTGTGAAAAGCTGAACGTGACACCAGAAAGCTTGCTTTTGGTCAACAGCGATTTGTCCGTGGAAGAGTGCGAAGGTGTTTCTTATTTCTGGAATTACCGTGTTGCAAACTGTGCAACGATCACGCAGGAACTGGAAAGCATGATTGCTAAACAAATTGAAAGCACCGGAAATGCTGTTCTGAGTACAGACTGAACAATAAGCAAAAATGATATGTACCCCCAATACTGGACACCCAGTATTGGGGGTACATATCAAAACCGAAAAGCAGAAGCTTCCGCACAAAAATACGGTGCGGCAGCTTCTGCTTTTTATCTGCTGCGTCCCCTGCGCGTGCCGACAGTTCCGTTCCGCCTTATTCTGCCCCCGCAGAAGGTCGTTTTTGCCTGTCGCATTTGTGGCCCGGCTTTCCCAAGGATGGCCGTTCGTTTTGCCGAAAAGTCGTACTCTGCCCGGGAAAAAGCACCGGAAGGCTGCATTGGTCATTTATTCCGCCGTTTCTTACCGATTTTACAATGTTTTTTGCAAAAAAGGCTTTACAAATGAATTTCAAAAACATATTATATAATTATAGGTTCAACTTCTTTACGCAAATAGTTTCGTACCGGTTCGTATGGGGCAGCCGGGTCTGTGCTTTTTGCACTGCTTCTGCCTTACGATAGATCATTGGAGCCCGCCGGTGCAGCCCCGCTGCACCAGATCAAATACAGAAGGAAGGTTATGCATCATGCCTGAAAAGAAAGTTTCTGCTCCTGCAGCCGATGCTCCGGCTGCCGAGGGTAAGACCCGCAAATCCACCAAGGCTCCCGCCCGCCGCGGCCGCCCGCCGCTGGCACCCGAGCTGTATGTAGAAATGGGCGGTGAGCAGTACAACATCACCGACATCATTGACCGCGCCAAGGCAGACTACCGCACCACCCACAAGGTCGGCGTACAGTCCTGCAAGGTATACGTCAAGCCCGAGGAAGGCGCAGCCTACTACGTCATCAATAAGTTTTCCGGCAAGCTGGAACTGTAACTTTTACAGGGCCGCCGACAGCACCGCACTGCTGCCGCGCCCGCTATTCCCACAATAAGGCTCCATAAACAAAGAGGCCGCTGCACAGCATTTGTGCAGCGGCCTCTTTTGGTACCGGGACGATTTTTAAATGGCCTCCGCTTGTGCTCTGGCCATATTCAGCGGAAAAAATATTTTAAACTTCGGGATATCGGAACGCCTGCGGGCGTTCCGATATCCCATTTTCACAGGAAGGATCGTAAAGGCGGAGGGCATTTCAAATCATTTTTCGAGAGCTGGCAGCCAGTCAGAACCCCAGCATCCGCCAAAGAGTCTTACGCTCTTCGGCCGGGTCCGGGTCTGGGATCTCGAATACATAACGCTCGGTGGCGTTGATAACGGTGGTGTTGCCGCGGGTGCATACCCGGGGCAGCTTTGCATCGTAATTCAGGTGTACGTGCCCGTGGATGAACCATTTAGGCTGGTACTCGTCCAAAATCTCGTTGAAGCACTCAAAGCCCCTGTGGGCACAGTCGTCCCCGTCGTTCAGTCCCTTGGCCGGGGCGTGGGTCAGCAGCAGGTCGATGCCGCCCCTTTTGTGCGCCTGATGCTCCAGCTTGTGCACACGGCGGCGCATGGCCTTCTCGGTGTACTGATAGGTATCCTCTTTATTATAGCGCTGACAGCCCCCCAGCCCCATGATGCGCAGCCCCTTCCATGTGTACACCTGATCGTCCACGCAGATGCAGCCGCCGGGTTCCCCCTGAGTCTGGTAACTGCCGTCGTGGTTGCCGTGCACATACAGGATGGGCGCAGCGGTAAAGTTTGTGAGATATTCCAGATACTTTTTGGGCAGATCCCCGCAGGAGAGGATCAGGTCGATGCCTTCCAGCCGGGCACGGGTGTCATAGTCCCACAGCGCCTTGGATGGGACATCTGAAATGGCAAGAATTTTCACGTTCGTATGCTCCATTCTGTTTCCGGTCAGGCCGGCTCATTTCTCCAGACCCTTTACGTTGTCCAGCCCGTTGATCGCCAGCACGGTACGGGTCTTGACGTCCAATTCATCGTAATGGGGCAGCTTGCCGTGTACACAGGCATCCAGCCAATCCATCTCCATCAGCTCTTTGGGGCTGTAAACTCTATTCTCCGGGGAGTGCAGGTTGTCCTCGTTATCATACAGCTTTTCCGGGAAGATGTGCACATTGTCCGAGCCCTGCAGCGTTTCCAGCAGATCCAGCAGCTGCCGCGTACCGCTGGGCAGCGCTTCCTGATACTCCAGATCCTCTGCGCCGCTGCGCAGACCCCACCAGTAGTTCACTGCGCGGGTGGTGGCTGCGTTGTCCCAGCTGCCGTCAAAAATGGAGCGCACGATCTGCACATAAAAGGTATCCCACCGCCAGATCGGCAGACCCAGCGGCTGTAAGCTGCCGTCCGGCAGTTTGCGGCACAGGCCGTAGTCCCGGTTGGTGTCGGCAGGCTCCCGACTGTCCCGGGCGTAGACCATGTCGATCTCCGGGCAGTCAGCAAAATCCAGCGGATGGGCGGCATCGGGCTGGCAGGCCCAGCGCAGCCAGATACGGCCTGCCGGGCGCACGCTCTTCAGCCCCTGCGCAAAGGCGTTGATCGCAGCGGGCACGCCGTACACGGGGTTTGCCGCCACATAGCCGATGTGCCCGGTCTTGGTCATGATACCGGCCAGCATGCCCAGCAGATAGGTCACCTCATAGGTGCGGGGGTAGTAAGTGCGCACCAGCGGGTGCGGCGCGTTCAGCGAGCAGTTCAGGATGCGGGTCTTGGGGTGCTGCGCCGCCACCTTCAGGCAGGCGTTGTACATCCGCACGCTGGTGGCGAACACCACGTCCGCATTGTTGTGGGCTACCTCCTCCAATATCTGCTCCGCGTCCACCTCCGGGTTCACATCCTCGTAGCAGCTGATATACACCTTGTCCGGGAAGACCTTGGCCAGCGCATCGCGCCCCTCGTCATGCGCACGCACCCATGCGCTGATCTTGGCGTTGTACTCGTGGAGGAACACCACCCGCAGCTCGCTGGGCTGCTTGCTGGGGCTGAAGATATTCAGCTTGGACAGCAGCGGCTCTGCGGGGCTCTTGGGCGGTTCCAGCGAAAGCTCCACGCCATGGGGCTCGGTGAGCACCTTCACCTCGTTCCACAGCTTTTCCAGGTTCTGCCGCACCTGCGCCGGGGTGGCGTCGTAGGTGTCGGAGTAGCGGTACACCGACAGGTACACCAGCAGCGCATCACCGGTGGTCAGCCCCAGAGATCTGCCGCCCAAGGCTTCGAACTGCTGGTGGAACATGGTGTAGAAGGCGGCAAAGTTCAGCCGGTCATCCTCCGACCATGCCTCGCCGCTGGCCTTGCACACCAGCGTCTGCAGCTTGCTGTAGCCGCCCAGCTTGGAGAAATGCACATAGTTCACCTTGGACAGCTTATAGAAATCCAGAAACTCGTAGTAGATCTTATTTTCCAGATCCTCGGTGCGGGCGGGGATGAGCCGGGTGACCGTGCCCGGGATCTTGACGGCGCCGTAATACTTGAGCACCGAGACCCGCTTGTTGCCCTCCTGCACATAGAACCGGTTCATATACTCAAAGGCAATAATGGGAGTATGGATGCCCTCTTCCAAGTGCGCGTCACACAGGTTCGACCACTTGGCAGCAAACTCGGTATCCGGCTCCAGCAAGGGCATAAAGTCATACGAAAAGGCAGTGTGCCGTCCGCTGGTCTTGGTGCCCACAAGACTGTCCGACGGGATCTCCACCAGCCCCAGCGGCTCCTGCGCCACGATATCCACACCCTTGAGCACATCGTCCAGAACAGCCAGATAGGGCGACTGGCCGCGGGCTATGCGGGCACGATAGGCGCGCTGCCCTGCGCGCAGTGCACTTTTATAATCTTCCAGCATAAGAACTCCTTTTTTCTGTAAGCGAAGCGCGGTGCCGCAGTCCCCCTGCCGCACCGGAACACCTCCAGTATACCACAAAAACAGAAATAAGGCAGTATTTTGGGGCTAAAACTGTTGATTTTCCCGGTGGTTTCAGGTACGATAAGAATGATATTCAAAACCGACAGGAGTTTACGATCATGCAGACCATTTCTCTGCCCGTGCTCGAGGCGGGCGAATACGCCGGCGGCATCTGGTATTACGAGCCCCACACCTACCAAAGCTACCGTTACGTTCTGGGGCGGGTGGGCAAGCACCCGTTGGTGTGCATCGGCATCAACCCCAGTACCGCCCAGCCCGGTGCGCTGGACCCCACCTTAAAAAGCGTGGAGCGGCTGGCCGCTGCCAACGGCTTTGACAGCTGGATCATGTTCAACGTCTACCCCCAGCGCGCCACCGACCCCAACGATATGGACAAGACCCCCGACCGCGCCCTGTGCGATGAAAACCTGCGCTGGCTGCAGGCCGTTCTGGCCCAGACCGAGCCTACCATGTGGGCGGCATGGGGCACCCTGATCGAAAAGCGGGACTACCTGCCCGGTCTGATGCGGGAGATGGTGGCCCTGACGCGGGAGCGGAAGATCCCGTGGGTCACCTTTGGCAAGCGCAGCAAAAAGGGGCACCCGCACCACCCGCTGTACCTGCGCAAGGATTCCACCCCGGAGCCCTTTGATGTGGAAAACTATCTGGACACCTGTTTCTGATGTCCGCCCCGACAGGAGGAGAGCTGCTTTGACCGCAGAACAGTATAAGCCCATCTATCATTGGTTCAGCGCCCACCCGACTGTAAAGCGGCTGGTCGTTTTTCTGGATCGGTGGCTGCCGCTGGTGCCCTTTGTGTGCTACCCGGTGCTGCTATACCTGCTGAACGTCCGGCTCTCGCGGCTGTTCCTCACCCAGAAGCAGGCCGCGCTGGACTTTATGGTGCTCATCGCCCGCTCCGTCTTTGTGCCGGGGCTGGTGTTCTGGGGCGGCACGCTGCTGCGCAGTCGGCTGCCCTTCCCCCGCCCCTACGAGCAGCCCGGCTTTACCCCGCTGGTGGCAAAGGAGAGCCGTGGGCATTCCATGCCCTCCCGTCACGCGCTGAGCGCCGCCGTGCTGGCGGCGGTGTGGCTGTATTTCTACCCTGCCGCTGGCTGCGTGATGGTGGGCGTTGCCCTGCTCATCTGCTGCCTGCGGGTGCTTACCGGGGTGCATCATGTGCGGGACGTGGTATGCGGCTTTGCACTGGGCTTTGCGCTGGGCTGTGCCGGAATGTGGCTGCTGTAAGGCCATTCCTACACGCTGGAACGGCCATTTTTGCCCGCAGCGCAAAAAAGTTGAAACTTTTTTCAGATTTTCCTTGACAGAATGCGATGGGTATGGTATTATTTCTCTCGCAGCCTGTGCCGACACAGTGCTGTCGCCATAAAGGAACCCATTGGGATAACAACGTGCGCCCGTAGCTCAGGTGGATAGAGCAACTGCCTTCTAAGCAGTGGGCCGGGGGTTCGAGTCCCTTCGGGCGCATCTATGTGGTGCCCATAGCGTAGTCGGTTAACGCGCCAGATTGTGGATCTGGAGACCGTGGGTTCGAGTCCCACTGGGCACCCCACCAAAAAGTCCGCTGTTCAAAACAGCGGACTTTTTCTTTTGGCAGGATAATACAAAAGTACGGCACCCCGGCAAAGCAGCTGCTTTGCCGGGGTGCCTTTTCTCTTACTTATTCATCTCCTGCAGGATCTTTGCGATCTGGGCGGGGGTGTAGCCCTCCTGCCGCAGGGCAGAGGTGATGGCCACATCGTTCTTGCCCTGACTGCGCAGCAGCGCTGCCGTGTAGGGCACCCCGGCGCTGACAGTGCTGCGGCTGTCGCCGGAGGCCGAGCCCCTGCTGCCGGTAGTCTTTCCGCTGCCAGACTTGCCGGACTTTGTGCCCGCAGCCGCCGCCTTACCGGCAGCCTGTGCAGCCTTCTGCTGGGCATTGGACTGTTTCAGCGCCCACTCGCCCTTCGCGATGTTCAGCTTCTGGGTGGTCACATTGTTGTTGAAGGCCTGCTGTTTCAGCGCATCCTGATAGGCGCGCTCGCTGGCGGTGTTGTCGTACTGCTGCTGGGTCAGTGCGTCCTGCCGCTGCTTTTCCTGCATCTGCTGGCTCCACTGGGTGTCGGCGCGCTCGGCCTCGTAGGCGCGGTTGCCGGCGTAGATGTTGTACCCGGTGTTCATCAGGCTGCCCGCCAACGTGCCCAGACCGGTGGTGCCGGTAATGGCCAGCTGCACCACGTCCCCGATGACGCCCAACACCGTCATGATGTTATTGAAAGTCTGCTGGCGCTGGCTGATTTCCGCCTGCTCCTGCGCGGTGTAGTAGCCGTGCAGGGTGTCCAGCCGGTTCAGGTGCTCCTGATACTGGCCGTAGTCCTTGGCGTAGGCGTCGTTGTACGCCTCGCCTTTCTGCTGCAATTGGGTGTAGTAGTCCTGCAGCTGACGGTCGTACAGGGTCTGGGCGTTCTGCTCCTGTCCGTTCAGTTGGTCCAGCCGCTTCACCAGCTCCTCGCCGCCGCTCTGGTAGGTATCCAGCGCCAGATTGTACAGGGTGGGGATGGCGCTGGCCAGCCCGCCAATCTGCTGCTGATAGGCCTGCTGCGCCGCACTGGTGGCATAGCTGGAACCATATCCGCCGGTCAGAGCAGCAGCCTGTGCCGCCGCGTCCGCGCTGGCATTGTGGGCGTTCTGGGTATACAGCTGCTCGTACTGGCGGTAAAGCGGGTCACGGGTGTAGCTGTACTGAAAATTCTCCCGTTCCAGCAGCTGTCCCAGCAGGCTGTTGATCTTATCCTGATAGCTGCTCTGGTAGTCTGCGGGGCGGTTCTGCTGCCACTGCTTCAGGGCGTCGGCCGCATCGGTCACCTGCTGACCGGGGCGGTAGCTGACGTTTGCCATGGCCTTTTCCACATCGGCGCGGCTGTTCAGCCCCTCGGCGCTGTAAGTGGACTGCGCAGCGGGCTGTGCCTGCGTTTGCACCTCCGGCTGCAGCAGTTCCTCCTTCTTTTTGGATGCCATATAATTCTCCTTTCGTTCTTATAATCCCTGCAGCTTGCTGCGCAGGGTGTCGGACATATTTTCCGTATCCAGATTGGTCAGTACATACTGCAGCTGCTCCTGCATCTGGTACAGATAGCTGCGCAGTGCCCGGGCATCCTCCGGGTCCATGTGATCGCTGAACTTGGGCAGGCCCAGCTTGCTCAGGCCGTTCATGCTTGCCATGAGGCATCCTCCTCCCATAATTTTCCCTTTGCCGGGGCGATGGTGCGCACAAGACTGCGCAGAGTGATCTGCCCCTTGCCGCGCAGCCGCAGCCGCAGCGACCCGCACCGCCGGGGTACAAAGGGCAGGTCATAGCTGCGGCGGCTGCCTTGGGCGGCAAGGGAGGCCACTGTCTCCCACGCGCCGCCGTCATAGCTCACCGCCACTTCTACTGTGCTGGTGCACTCGGCGTCCAGCCGCAAGGTCAGCCGGGAGAGATACCGCTGCTCGGTGCCGTCCAGTCCCACATCGCCTGTGACCAGTTCAAAGGGGATGTCCGTTTCCACGCCATCGGTGCTCTGCCAGTCCGGCTCGCGGGTGGGGTCTGCCGCCCACAGCGCCTGTCCGTCCCACAGATAAAGCTGCCCGCCGGTGCTGGTCATATCGCAGGAGCAGACGTCCTCCTCGCTCCACAACCCCTTCTCGGTATCGTAGACCAGCAGGCGCGCACTCTCCCGGGAGATGTGCAGGTAGTACCGGCCATCCAGCGCACCACCCACAGCGCTTTGCACGTTGGAAAGCTTTGCGGCGTCCAACGCACCGGACACCTTGGTGGGCAGACTGCCGTCCCACGCCATGACGCCGTCCGGCGAGAGATAATACAACGTCTCGTTCAGCACGCACAGGCTGCGGGCGGCGTTTTTTGCCACGCCCCGGCAGCGCAGGCTGGAAAGCTGAAAATCCGAAGGCTTGGAGCCATACAGCTTGTGTAGGGTATTCTCTTTAAAGAACAGCGCATAGCCCATGCAGGAAGCTGCCCCGGTAAAGGCACCATCGCTGCCCACGGTGACGGCGTAGCTGTCTGCGGCGATGCCCCGGTAGCTGAACCAGTTGGTGGGGTCGCCCAGCTTGCAGCCGTAGATAACGTTTTCTTTGCTGTTGCAGCCCCACACCCGGTTGTCGCACTCGGTCACAAAATCCAGTTCCGGCACCCGGCGCTCCATGGATACCGTCTGGGCGGCTTCCACGCTGCGGTGCTGTTTGCCGTCCATGCTCTGCCACTGGGCGGCGGCGGCGTTCTGCACCAGTGTGCCGTAGAAATACTCGCCCTGTGGGGTGCAGCGCACCCGCAGCCAGTCCTCGCCCACGTCATACACGATTTGGTCTCCATTCAGCTCCGGGCTCTGCCCTGCCGCTTCGGCGGCTGCGCCCTGCACGGTCACGGTGTCCCACTGCCGGAACAGCTTGCCCAGCCCTGCCGCCGTGATACGGCAGTATTCCAGCGGGATGGCTGTCCAGCTGCCGGAGTTTTTGCTGTACATCTTCAGCGTGCTGTCGTACCGCCACGGATGGTCGGCATCTTCTACTTTTAAGAAAAGCTGTCCGTCTGCCGGTTCGGCGGGCTCCTCCCGGCCAAAGGCCTCCACCTGATAGGTCTTGCCTGCGGCATCGCAGGGGGCAAAGGTCACGCTTTTGCCCGCCGCCGTCCATAGTGCCCCCAGTGCGGCAACGCTGCCGTCTGCCGTATCAAAGGCCAGCTTGTCCGGAAAGATCAGAATCTTTGTACCGATGCCCACCAGCGCCTTGCGGCCGTCGGTCACGGCGTCCAGCTTCGTCACCGCCGGGGCGGCGGCATCGTCCGGGGTATAAACGACATCCCGTCCGCAGACGGTCAGCAGACCATTCAGGTGATACATCCCGTTCAGCCCGGTCAGTGCCCGCAGTCTGCGGCGCGGGGTGCGGGTGCTCAGTGCGGGGAAATCCCGGGTGGAAAAGTTCACTCCAGCGCTGTACTCTGCTTCCGAGCAGCCGTAGGTCTCGTTCAGGCCGCCAAAGGCCCGCAGCAGCTGCCGGGTGTTGGCAAGCCGTATTCTGTCTGCCAGTACCATCACCTCACCTCCTTACCAGCGCCACTGCGCCCGGCTGCGGGGCGGGTAGTTCTGCCGCAGCCAAACCGCCAGCTCTGCGTACAGGGCGTTGTACTGTGCCTGCTCCCCGGCGTAGCGGTCGGTCTCGCCCAAGGCGGCATCCATCTGCGCACACAGCAGGTGCGGGTACAGGGCATCAAAGGGCGGCGGTGCCAGCAGCGTCTGGTCGTCCTGCACCGGCTGCTCCCACGGACGGTCTGCGCCCACGGCGTCAAACGCCCCGGCGGCGGCGCGGTCAAACAGCTTTGTGCGCAGCAATGCGTCCGCCTCCCGCAGCCATTGCAGCCGGGTCTCGGTTTCAATGCGGCAGTTGGGGCGCAGCTGCTCGGCACGCTCCAAAGCCTCTCCTATGGTCATCTCATCACATCCTTTTATAAAAAACCCGGCCGGGGGCATTTCTCCCAGCCGGGCAGCGCTTATTTCACTGTGCCGCGTTCTCCGCAGCGGCAATGCGGGCAGCGGTCAGCTCGTCCTGACGCTGGCTGTGCTCCAGTACCTCGGCCACAGCGGGCGGCACCTCCACTTCCACGCCACGGCGGATCTTGTAGTTCACGCCGTTGACACTGACGAACAGATCGCCCTTGTAGCGGCTGTTGTCCTTGAACAGCCGGATGCGCACATTCTTTTCAGCCATGGGCACCTCCTTAGTTGGCGGCAGCGGTGGCAGAGTAGCTGGACACGCTCTCGATGCGCACCATGTACTGCTCCACCAGACGCTCGGCGGCGCGCATCCCCTTCCAGCCCACAGAGGCGCGCTGGTTCAGCGGGTCGTCGCCGTAGCCCAGCTGCTTGACGATGTGCTCAAGGCCGCCGCCCTCCAGCTCGGTCACGCCGTAGGCGTGGGCACCCAGCACCAGCGTGCCGAACACCGCAAGACCCGCCGGGCAGGTGTCGTCCTTCCAGATTTTGGCCTCGCTGGTCTCGATAAAGCGGATGTTGCCCAGCTTGCCGATCTCGCCGCGGAACATGGTGTCGGGGTCGGCGTACTTGTGCACCTCCATGAACTCCTTGCAGGTCTTGAGGTCATAGGCCGCATAGGGGTGGATGATGGCAACGTAGCTGTCACCGATGGGGTCGGCGTTCATTGCGCCCAGCTGCGCCGCTGCCTGAAAGAACAGCTTCGGGGTCAGAGTGCAGCTCTTGTCCAGCGCCTTGCGGCTGGTAACGGCGGTCTCGGTGCCGTCTGCGCCCAGCTTCGGGGCGTAGATGACGTTGGTGCCGCCCGCCAGCACATCGCGGGTGATACTGTCCATGGTGCGGCCGGCCTGACTTGCCAGCACGCGGGTGGCCTGCACCACGTTGTTGTCGATGGCGGTCATCTGCAAAACATCGGTCAGCGGGGTCCAGCCGCCGTACTGGTGCAGATCGCTGGTGATGCTGGTCACGTTCAGGGCCTGACCGTTGGGGGTAACACCCTCGGTCAGCGGAGTGCTGGCCTTGGGCAGGCTGTCGTACTTGCGGAACTCGATGGTCTTGCCGCCGTTCTGGGGCACAGGGTAGTAATCCGCAAACTGGTCGTGCACAAGGCGCGGCTCCGCCTGATCGATCAGGCGCTTCTCGTAAAAGGTCTTCATCTCCACCGACATGGTGCCGGTGGTGTTGGTCTGCGCGTCCGCAAACAGCTGGATGTTAAAATTCATCATGCTTTTTTCCTTTCTCCTGTCAGATTAAAGTTCGATCTGTGCACCGTGCAGCACACGGCGCTCCAAAGCTTCCCGCTGGGCGCGGGTCATGGCGGCTACGTCCGGCCGTACCGAGGCAGCTGCGCCGGGGCGCAGGCCGTTTTCCAGCGGACGCGCGGCGCGCTGCTGCACCCGCTCCACTACCCCCTGCTCCACGGTCTGTGCCGTGGTGCGCAGGGCATCCTCGTAGTGGGCAAGGCGGTAGGCGTCCTGCACCCGCATGCCGGGCAGCTGCATCAGACGGCGCATCTCCGGGTTCTTCAGCTCTGCTTTCAGGTCAAAGCCCGGCTGGCTGCGGCGCATGGCCGCTTCCTCTGCCGCCCAGCGGGCGTGCAGGCTGCGCACCGTGTTTTCCACCGGCAGCGGCAGAGGCGGCAGCACCGGGCGCTCCGGCTGTGCGGGTGTTTCCGGCTGCGGCTCCGGCTCTGCCGGGGTCTGCTGAGGCACCTCCGGCTGCGCGGCTGGGGCTTCCGGCTTCAGGGTGCCCGCAGCCACTGCCTGCCGGGTCTGCTCCGGGCTCAACGCGAGGGCGGCTTCACCTTCCGCAAACAGCTGCAGGTCCATCATGCTCTGCTGTCCGCTGCGGCTCACATCCGCAAAGCGCAGGTTGTCCGGGTAGCTCTCTGCCAGCAGGGTAAAGCCTGCCTTGGCCAGTTCAAATGCACCCTGCACCCACGGCGCTACCGGTGCCTGTGCTGCCACGGCAAGGCGCGGGCCCTCCGGCTCGTCCCAGGCATCACTGCGGGCGCTCTCCTCCCCTGCCAGCAGGTACACCAGCGCCTGCATCAGGGTGCTTGCGCCAGCGCATACGATGTCCTGCCCGGCGGGCGCGTAGCCCGCGTGACCTGCGGCTTCCAGCCGCAGGCTCAGCCCCTTGGGGCCGTCCAGCTCGCTGTAACATACCTTGATCATCTCACTTCACCTCCTTTCCGTTCCAGTTCATGGCGCGGGCAACCGCCGCCACCGGCAGCTGTGCCGTCAGACTGGCGGTGTCCTGCGCCGTTTGGGTGCCGCCGGGCTGCTGCGCAAGAGCGGCGGTCAGTCTTGCCATCTGCCCTTGCAGCTGCAACAGCTGCTGCGCCAGCGTGCCGTTCTGCCGCACCCGGGCGCGCACCTTTTCCACCCCTTCAAAGTCCATCATTTCCAGCGCCGCAAGGGCAGCATCCGCGTTGGCGGGGTCAAAGAAGCCCAGCTTGTAGCACTCCTTGGCGGTCTCGTTCTGAGACAGGCGGCTGAAGGTGCTCTTTTTGGCGGCGCTGACCACGATATCAAAGACAGGCTCCCGGCTGCCCAGCTCCACCCCGCCCACGGCGGGCACAGGCTTTGCGCGCAGCCCCTGCGCCGAGAAGGGCACGAATTCGCTCTCGCCGCGCTGCCCGGTGATACGGAACACCCGCTGCTCGTCGTAGAACTGCCGCATCAGCTCAATGATAAGGTAGCACTGCTTTGCAAAGGCGCGGTAGGCGCTCTTGAGCATATCCCGGCTCAGCTTGCTGCCCGCCTCCTGCAGGGCAGCGATGGCGCTGGCGGCGGTCACGCCGCCGGTGGTGCCGCCCTGCGTCAGGTCGCGGTTACCGCTGATCTCCTTCAGCTCCTCGATGCGGCTGTTGCGGTAGCTCAGGCTGTTGCCCTGCAAGCCCGCCGTTTGCAGCGGACGAAAGCTGTCCTCGTTCAGGCGGCCCACAACGTGCACGATGTCCCGGCTCAGGTCGGCAAGCTCCTCCTCGTTCACACCGGCGGTATCGCTGAGCACATACCGCTGGCGGGAGGCCAGCAGCACGTTCTCGTCCATGGCGTGGTTCATCTTATCAATGGCATTCTGGCAGTCCTTCATCACGTCGATGTAGCCGAACCCGGCGGGGGAATCCTCCTCCACGAACAGCGGGTCGAACACAAAGGGGTACTTGCCGTGGTCGTACAATCCGCGCGCCGCCAGCGCCGGGTCGTTCTGGCTGGCATACAGCACCACGCCGTTGCAAAGCTTGCAGTAGTGCAGACGCAATTTGCCGTTCTCGTCCGGGCGCTTATAGTACCAGTCCACCACCACGCTCTTGTTGGCGGTGGTCTGGCCATCCTCGTGGATGTACCGGGGCACGTCCACCACACCGGCGGCGTGCCCCGCCAGCTGCGGATACTGCGCGGTCAGCCGGGCGGTGTCCTCTAAGCTGAGGTGGAACAGATCCGGCGAGTCCTGAATATCCTGCACGCCGGGCTCCCAGTAGAGCATGAGCAGGTTAACGCTGCGCACCGCAATGTCGCCCAGCCCGCCGCGCGCCGCCGGGTCCCAGAAGATGCCGGTAACGCCGGTGCCCTGCTTGAGCTTGCGCCACCAGACATCGCTGTACACCTGCTCGTAATCCGCCTGCTCCAGCACCACCGGCAGCACGCTGGAAAGTGCCTGCGCTGTGGCTTGGTCGTCTGCCGCCCGAGGCAGCACCATGGGCTCGGGGTAGTTGTCCATGGCGTCGGCGTGCTTGTTGGCGATGCTGTTGAACAGCCATCCGCTGGAGGGCTGCGCCTTGCCGGGCATCAGCGGGTCGCGGTAGTTTTTCCAGTGTCCCATGCGGAACCACAATTCGTTATCGATCAGGCGCTTGTCCAGCGCTGCCTTGCCCGCCTTGTAGCGCTGCAGCGTCTGCAATGCAGCCGCCGCCTCTGCCGCGCCGATGGGCAGGCTCTCTGCTCTTGTATCTTCCATAGTTCTTTCCTTTCTGTCCTGTTTTTTCAGATGCGGTAGAACCGCGCCTGCCGGTGCAGTTCCAGCGGGTCATCCGGCCTTGGCGGCGCGGCAGAGACCTCGGGCGGGCTGATGGGATGCTCCATCAGCACATAGCGGCACTCGTCGTAGATGTGATCCTCCTGCCGGGTGTCGATATCCTCCACATTGCTCTCGTCGTACACAAGGTTTGGCAGGGTACGGATAAAATGCTTGCAACTGCTGAACACCTGCAGCATCGGCCGTCCGTCCGGCGCGAACCGCAGCCGGTAGTGAAACTGCATCTTACCGGCCAGCCGGGTGTGGTCCCCGGGCTGCCAGTGCAAAAAATGCGGGCTGCGCTCCATCATGGCCGCAATGCTCTCGCCCCGGCTCTCGTCAAAGATGGCGGGGTCTGCCACTCCGTGGATCACCCTGCCCCGCAGCAGCGGGTCGTTCTGCTCGGCTTCCCGGATGCGCTTGGCCTGCTCCACCGGGTCGATGCGCAGCCCCTCGTTGGGACGTCCGGTGCAGCCGTACAGCTCCTTGATGCGGTACAGCCGCCCCTCCTCGTCCACCGCATACCACCCCACCGAAAAGGGCTTGGAAAAGCCAAAGTCGTACCCGCGCCAGATGGGCCAGTGCTTGGGGATGGCAAAGGGCGCGATGACGTGGGTCCAGCGCTGATCCTGATAATGCGCCGGGTCGTTGCGCCATTCGGTGAACACCTGCCCGGAAAAGCTGTCCCAGCTGCCGTAGAGCAGCGCCTGCTTTTCGGCTTCCGGCAGGCTGGCAAGGCTTGCCAGATACCCGGGATCGTTGGCCAGCAGGGCAGGGTTATCGAACACGCTGGACGGGATGAATACCCGCGCCCGCTCCATCTGCTGGTCGGTGCCCTCCGGCAGGCGCACCGTGACGGTTTCCACAATGGGGGTGCCGGGCGGGGCAGGCGTGATGAACCGCGCCTTCACCCAGCCGTGACCGATGCCGCCGGGGTTGGTGGTGGCACGCATATACACCCGGGTGCCCGGCCCGGTGGGGCGGTTGCGGCTCATCATGTAGCTGTACTCGTCCCACTCAAAGTGGGTCAGCTCGTCAAAGCCGATAAAATCGTAGGCTTTGCCTTGATAGTTGGTGCGGTCCTTGGTGTACTGCATGGAGCCAAACCAGATCTTCGCCCCGCTGGGAAAGACCCATACATGGGAGGTAGCGTTGTACTGCGCCTCCGGGAAAGCCCGGCGGTAGTACATCTGGCTCTTATCCACAAGGTCGGAAAGCTGTGGGTAGGTCTTGCGCAGGATCAGCGCCCGGTAATGCGGGATGTGCACCTGCCGCAGCGCCTCGATGAGCAGTGCATCGCTCTTGCCGCCGCCCGCCGCGCCGCCGTACAGCGCCTCTGGCTCCGGTCTGCGCATAAATTCCAGCTGTCGGGGCTGCGGCTTCCACACAATGACTGCCCGCTCGGTTCTGTTCATTCCTTCTCCTCCTGTTCCACCGGCGGCAGCAACACCACGCCGCACTCTGTCCCTTCCAGTTCCGTGCCCTGATCGTTCAGGGTCTTTACCACGCCCGCCAGATCCTTGAGCACGGCAGTGGCCTCCTTCAGCCCCTTCATCATCCCGGGGTCGGGGGTGTTTTCCCGCCGGGCGGCCTTCTGCCGCTCGTTCAGTTCCTTTACCTCCTGCGCCAGCAGGGTGCTCAGGGTATCGGCGGCGCGGTTCAGGCTCTTCAGCCCGGCGGCGGGCTTTGTCTGCCCCATGATGTTCTTCCTCCTTTCGTCCGGTGTCCCGGGCTCTGTACACAGGATATCACCTGCCCGCCGTGCCCGACAGTGTGCACTTTTGCAGGGCCAGTGGGTATTTTTGTGCAGTTGTTTTCCTCATTGTATATTTTACGCTTTCAAAACACAACGCAGTTTCGTCAGTTTTGTTATCCCGACTGGCGCGGCGCGCAAAAAATGGCCGCTCGTATTTCGGGCACTGCCACCAAAAACGTTCGCTGCGCCCTAACCGCCCTGTTACTATAAAGGTACAGTGCCGCCCCACCCGGGGAGTAAACATTTTTCTCGACCCGTGTTGTTTTTCCCTTCCGGTAAGAGTGTATAAAAGACGTTTTCTTTCCGCTGTGTAGTATCCCTGAAAATATCTTTCAAAAAATGTATCGCTCCTTTTCGCGGTTTTTTAGCAGTCATGCAACATTCCGTCATGTTCAAGCATGTTTTTTTACATACCTGCATCATATTTGTATGTTGGTTGCATCGGCATGAAAAATTGTGATAATTCGCGAAAAGATTTTGTAACCTTTGGTCCGCTTTTGTAGAAACGTAACAAAACATTTGCACCAATATTGTGAACTTATTCTCTTGCGGAACACCCCCATACAAGGGTATAATACTGTCAGGGATTACGGACACATGCGACAAATGCGTCTGTGAATATGCTGTGACACACAAATGAAGGAGATTACTATTATGAAAATGATTTCTCGTCGCGACTTCCTGAAGGCTTCCGCTGTTGTGGGCGCTACCGCTGCTATGACCGCTTGCGGCGGCTCTTCCTCCACCAGCACCGCTGCTTCCAGCGTTGCTTCTTCCACCGCTGCTTCTGCTGCCGCTGCTACCAACGGCTCCGCCAACATCGGCGTCTGCATCTATCAGTTTGCTGATAACTTCATGACCCTGTACCGTGCTGATCTGGAAGGCTACCTGAAGGACATGGGCTACTCCGTCACCATCATGGACGGCAAAAACGACCAGAACACCCAGACCGAGCAGATCAACACCTTCCTGCAGCAGGGCGTGGACGTGCTGGTCATCAACCCCGTCCAGACCACTTCCGCTCAGACCATCGTTGACACCGTTTCTCCCTCCGGCACCCCCATCGTGTTCATCAACCGTGAGCCCGAGGAGAGCGTTCTGGATTCCTACAAGGGCAAGTGCTGCTACGTCGGTGCTGACGCTCGTCAGTCCGGTACTTATCAGGGCGAGCTGATCCTCGAGACCGAGACTCAGGGCGATATCAACGGCGACGGCAAGGTCACCTACATCATGTGCAAGGGCGACCCCGAGAACATCGACGCTCAGTACCGCACCGAGTACTCCATCAAGGCTCTGACCGATGCCGGCAAGGAAGTTGAGTGCCTGTACGAGTACCTGGATAACTGGGATCAGACCACCGCTCAGCAGGACGTTGCAAACGCTCTGTCTCAGTACGGCGACAAGATCGAAGTCGTCTTCTGCAACAACGACGCAATGGCACTGGGCGCTCTGCAGTCCATCCAGCAGGCTGGCCGCACCGTTGGCAAGGACGTCTACCTGGTCGGCGTTGATGCTCTGGTAGAGGCTGTGCAGAACGTTGTCGATGGCAACATGACCGGTACCGTTCTGAACGACGACGTGGGTCAGGCTACCGCTGCTGCCGAGGCTACCAAACTGTTCGTCGAGGGCAAGGATGTTGAGAAGTACTACTGGGTCGACTACGTCAAGGTCACCAAGGACAACGCTTCTCAGTACCTGAAGGAAGACTAAAGTTTCCCGGAACCAATGCAAGGTGCGCAGCAGGCCTTAACGGCTTGAACGAAAGCTAAAAAGCGCGTGCGTGCGAGAAATCTTCTCCGCGCACGCGCCTTATTTTAGAAAAAACCTGCCCGCCTGTAAACAACCATAAAGGAGGCTTTTGCGGAATGTCAGAATACCGTCTGGTAATGAAAGGCGTGGTCAAGACCTTCCCCGGTGTCAAAGCCCTGGATCATGCTCAGCTGGAGCTCCGTCCCGGCAAAGTCATGGCTCTGATGGGTGAAAATGGCGCCGGTAAGTCCACTCTGATGAAATGCATGTTCGGCATTTACAAGATGGACGAGGGCGAGATCGAATACGAGGGGCAGAAGGTAAACATCCCCACCCCGCTGGATGCACTGGATCGTGGCATCGCCATGGTGCATCAGGAGCTGCAGCCCATTCCGGCCCGTACCGTGGCTGAGAATATCTGGCTGGGGCGCTACCCCACCAAGAAATACGGCGTTGTCACCGTTGTGGATCACGCCAAAATGTACAAAGATACCGATGAACTGCTGAAGAAACTGAAGCTGGACATCGATCCCCATGCAAAGCTGGGTTCTTTGAGCATCGCCCAGATGCAGATGGTGGAAATTGCTAAAGCTGTTTCCGCCAACTGCAAGGTGCTGATCCTGGACGAGCCCACCTCCTCTCTGACCGCAAACGAGGTCGAGAGCCTGTTCCGCATCATGCGGGAGCTGAAGGAGCAGGGCGTTGCTCTGGTCTACATCAGCCACAAGATGGACGAGATCAAGGTCATCGCAGACGAAGTTACCATCATGCGCGATGGCCAGTACATCGGCAAGTGGGACGTTGCCAACATGACCAAGGAAGAGATCATTGCAAAGATGGTCGGCCGTGAGCTGTCTAACCTGTTCCCCCCGCTGGAGAACGTGCCCTCGGACGAGGTCATGATGAAGGTGGAGGACTTTACCTCCATCCATCCCCGCTCCTTCCGCCATTGCAGCTTTGAGCTGAAAAAGGGCGAAATTCTGGGCGTTGCCGGTCTGGTGGGCGCTCAGCGTACCGAGCTGATGGAAGGCATCTTCGGCCTGCGTGCCCATACCTCCGGTAAGGTGTGGATCAAGGGTGAAGAGGTCAACATCAAGCAGCCCCGCGACGCCATTCAGAAGAGCGTTGCTCTGCTGACCGAGGACCGCCGTGCCACCGGCATTCTGGGCGTGCTGAGCGTTGCCGATAACATCTCCATCGCTTCTCTGGACGCTCTGCGCAAGGGGCCCATCATGCTGGACAACAAAAAGATCCTCGATCTGGTGGCTACCAACAAGGAAAAGATGGCCATCAAGGTGCCCAGCCCCAAGACCCAGATCAAGAGCCTTTCCGGCGGCAACCAGCAGAAGGTGCTGATCGCCCGCTGGCTGGCCAATAACCCCGATGTGCTCATTCTGGACGAGCCTACCCGTGGCATCGACGTCGGTGCAAAGTACGAAATTTACTGCATCATCGCTGATCTGGCCAAGCAGGGCAAGAGCATTATCATGATCTCCTCTGAAATGAGCGAGATCATTGGTATGTCCAACCGTGTCATGGTCATGTGCGATGGCCGTATCACCGGCTTTATCAACGGTAAGGATGCCACGCAGGAGAACATCATGGCGCTGGCTACCCAGTTCGAGACCGCACCTGACGCAGCTGCGGCAAATCAGTAATTAAGGAGGCTGTCTATCGTGGAAGCTACCAAAAAATTGAATGGCAAGGCTGTGGGCAAGTGGCTCAGCAACAATGCCATTATCATGATGATGCTGGCCGTCACCCTGATCGTTGGCATCATTCACCCCAACTTCTTCTCCGGCACCAACATGATCAACCTGTTCAAGAACGTGTCCATCCGCTACATCATCGCGCTGGGCATTTCCGGCTGCCTGATCACCACCGGTAACGACCTGTCTGCTGGCCGTCTGGCCGGTTTTGCCGCCTGCCTTGCCTGCATTTTTGCGCAGACCGAAGGCGCTTCCGGCAAGTTCTACCCCAATATGCCCACCCTGCCCACCCCCGTGGTGTTCGTTCTGGTCATTGCCATCTGCGCCATCGTGGGTCTGTGCAACGGTCTGGTGGTCAGCTACCTGAAAGTGCAGCCCTTTATTGCTACCTTGGGTATGCAGCAGGTGGTCTACGGTATCTGTCTGGTGTACACCGGCGGTACCCCCATCGGCTCCCTGAACTCCAACTTCACCGCACTGGCAAAGGACACCCTCCTTGCTGTTCCTGTGCTGATCTGGATCGCCCTGATCGTGGCTGTCTGCTTCTGGTTCCTGTACAACAAGACCCGTCACGGCAAGTATATGTACGCCATCGGCGGCAACGAAGCTGCTGCTGAGGTGGCCGGTGTCAACGTCAACGCCACCAAGATCCGCATCTACATTCTGGCCTCCTGCATGTTCGGTCTGGCAGGCTGCCTGCTGGCTGCAAAGTCCGGCGGCGCATCCGTCAACACCGCACAGGGCTATGAGCTGGACGCTATCGCAGCCTGCACCATCGGTGGTGTTTCCACCACCGGCGGCGTCGGCACCGTGCCCGGCGTTCTGGTCGGCGTTCTGGTCTTTGAGCTGATGAAGGTCGCTCTGCAGTTCATGAACGTCAACTCCTCCTACACCTACATCGTTCAGGGCCTTGTCATTATCGTGGCTGTCGCCATTGATATCCGCAAGTATCTGGCTAAGAAGTAATCTCCTCATCATCCCCCTTTGCACCCGCAGTCTTTGTACTGCGGGTGCTTTTTTTGTCCACATTTTTGTGGTATCATAAGGAAAACATCTTATGCTTACAGGAGGGACTTTCCATGGCACAGCCCACCCCGGATACCCAGACCGAGCTTGAACGCCGCGAGGCCGCACTGGCCGCCCGCGAGGCAGAACTTGCCCGCCAGCAGGCTGAATTGCAGGCGCAGAAGGCCGATTTTGAGCAGGGCAAAAAGCGCCTGCTGGACAACGGCAACAAGGACTTTGTAAACCCCAAGGAAAAGCTTTACGATAAATTCCCGCTCACGGTGCACCAGATGGACATCATCATCGGCGTGCTGTTCGCTCTGATTGCTCTTTTCCTTGTGCTGGGCGTGACCCACACCAGCTTTTTCGGCCTGTTCGGCGGCTGAGCCGCAGGCGCATCCTCTGTGAAAAACATCCCGTAAAGGAGAATAAAAATGGCACACTATCCCGGTTATACCGTCCTGCGCACCGAGGACTGCCCCGAGCAGCACGGTACTTTGACCCTGCTCACCCATGATGTCAGCGGCGCAGCCGTGCTGCTGGTGGAGAACGAGGACGTCAACAAGGCCTTTGGCATCGGCTTCGGCACCTTCCCTTCCGATGACACCGGCGTGTTCCACATTCTGGAGCACTCTGTGCTGGCGGGCAGTGAAAAATACCCGGTCAGTTCCCCCTTTGTGCAGCTGCTTAAAAGCAGCATGGCTTCCTTCCTCAATGCGATGACCTTCCCGGACAAGACGGTCTACCCCTTTGCCACCCCCAACGAGACCGATTTCTGCAACCTGATGGATGTCTACCTGAACGCGGTGTTCTGCCCGCTGGCTATGGTGGACTCTGCGGTGTTCGAGCAGGAGGGCTGGCACCGGGACGCGGACGGCACGGTCAGCGGTGTGGTCTACAATGAGATGCAGGGTGCACTGGCCTCCCCGGATGCTCAGCTGCAAAACGCCCTGCAACGGGCGATGTTCCCGGATACCGCTTACGGCTTTGTGTCTGGCGGCGATCCGGCGTCCATCCCCGCCCTGACCTATGAGAAATACCAACGGGTGTACCGCCGCCATTACAGCGCCGACAACTGCTGCATCACCCTGTACGGCAAGATGGACATGGCCGATAAGCTGGCACGGCTGGATAAGGACTACCTGTCCAAGATGCCCAAGGCCGCTGCCCGTCCCCGCCTGACCATGCAGGACGAGCAGCCCGGCGCATTCGTGGAGCTGCCCTACTACACCGACCAACCCAAGCCGGACGAGGTGCAGTGCGCACTGGCATGGTACACCGGCGCATTTGCCGACCGTGAGCGGCAGCTGGGTGTGGAGATTTTGCTGGGTGCGCTGCTGAGCACTAACAGCTCTCCCCTCAAGGCCGCGCTGCTGGCCGAGCAGCTGGGCGCAGATATCGACATCGGCTTTGACGACAGCACCTTGCAGCCCACCTTGGAGCTGCTGCTGCGCGGCGCTACGGTGGATTCTGCCCGCAAATTTGCCCCCGCTGTGCGCAAGGCTGTGGACGAGCTGCTAAAGACCGGCATTCCTCACGACCTGCTGCTGGCCGCTTTGAACGAGGCCGAGTTTGCCTCGCTGGAGCGCCCGGGCAGCCTGCCGGACGGCGTGCTGGACGCCATCAACGCCGCCACCGGCTGGCTGCACACCGGCGATGCCGCCCTGCTGCTGCACACCGATAAGCTCTTTGCCGCCCTGCGCAGCAAGCTGGAAGAGGGATGGTTCGACACCCTGCTGCGGGAGCTGTTTGCCCCCGCCCCGGTGCAGGTGCTGCAAATCCCCACCGCACCCAAGACTGAGGATGCCGCTGCCCCGGTGCGCACCGACGGCAAGCTGGTGCTGGAACACCCCCTCACCGCCGCCGACCTTGGCGCGGGCGATGCCACCCCGCAGGGCAGCGCCGAGCAGCTGGCCGGTGCCACCCTGCTGCGCCACCCCTCTGCCGGCAGCCTGTACCTGAATTTCTACTATGATCTTGGCACTGTCACCCCGGAGGAGCTGCAATACCTGAACCTGCTCACCGATGTGCTGGACGAGCTGGACACCCCCGCCCATACCGCCCAGCAGCTGAATACCCTGCGCAGCACATGGCTGGGCGACAGCCGCGCCCAGCTGGATCTCTGGACCGGGCGGCAGGAGGGCGCTCCCTGCCACGCAAAACTCACCCTCTGCCTGAGCCTGCTGGAACGCAGCTTGAAAAAGGCGGTGGAGATCGGCGGCGAGTGGCTGTACGATACCGTCCTTACCGGCGCTGCCGCCGAAGCCGCCTATGCCCGGGTGGTCAGCCAGCTGAAGCTGCGCATGGAACAGCTGTTCATCCAGCAGGGCAACGAGTTTGCCTCCACCCGCGCCCGCGCCCATTATTATGTAGAAGGCGCTGCGGACGAAGCCTGCACCGGCGTGAGTTACTACCACTTCCTGTGCAATCTGCTGGAAAAGGCCGACTGGGCGGCACTGGGCGCAAAGCTGGATGCTGTGCGCAGCCGGGTGCTGCAAACTGCCGCCCTGACCGTCAGCCTGCACGGCACCGAAGCTGCACTGGAAAAGCTGCGCACCCTGCTGCCGGAAAGCCGCTTTGCCGCCGCCCGGCGCACCCCGGCGCAGCCCTACACCCAGCCCCTGACGCCCCCGGTGAACGAAGCCTTTATCATTGACGGCGGCGTGAACTACGATGTGCTGGCTTGGCCCATGCCCCAGGACAGCCGCCGCCGGGTGCTGGCGCGGGTGATGAGCTACGAATACCTGTGGCACACCATCCGGGAGGTGGGCGGTGCCTACGGCACCGGAATGCTCTGTGCCGACGGCATCGAGTTTTTGTACACCTACCGGGATCCCCACCTGCGGGAAAGCTACGAGACCTTTGCAAACGCCCCCGCCGCCCTTGCCGCCCGGGACTACACCGCCCGGGATCTGGACGAATTCATCGTGGGCACTGCTGCCAAGCTGGACACGCCCCGCAAGGCGCGTGCCGCCGCCCGGGAGCTGGATCACCGGTACTTCTGCGGCATCACGGACGAGATGCGCGCCGCCGACCGCAAGGCGCTGTGCAGCGTGGACGCTGCCCTGCTCAAGGCACAGGCCGCCGCCCTGTCTGACGTGCTGTCCGGCGGCGTGCGGGTGGCCTTTGGCAGCAAAGACGCCGTGGAAGCCGCAAAGGATCTGTTCGACCGGGTAGAGACGCTGTAAGCGCCGGTAATTTGTAAAAAATATTTTATTTGTAGTTCCGAAACACCCGCAGGGTGTTTCGGAACTACTTTTTTCCCTCACACATTTTTTCTGCACATATCGCCTGCATTCCGTCCAAATCACTAAAATATGCCAGATTTTTTGTGAGATAAGTCATACTTATTTAAGAAAATTTGAACAAATTGCGAAATTTGTGTGTTTCTGGTGTGGACAAAAACGTTTTCAGCTGATAGAATGGGAGCTGTTCTTTCTCCGCCGTCCGCAACCGGCGGAGTGTTTTATTGGAAGCAGGAGGTTTCTCATGTTAGAAAAGTTCTTTCACCTGAAAGAAAACCACACCGATGTAAAGACCGAGATCATGGCTGGTATCACTACCTTCATGACCATGGCTTACATCCTTGCCGTCAACCCCAACATCCTGTCCGCAGCAGGCATGGATTCCAAGGCTGTGCTGATTGCCACCGCGCTGGCATCCTTTATTGCCACCGCACTGATGGCTGTGCTGGCCAACTACCCCTTTGCCCTGGCTCCCGGCATGGGCCTGAACGCCTACTTTGCCTACACGGTCGTGCTGACCATGGGTTACAGCTGGCAGCTGGCTCTGATGGCCGTCTTTGTTGAGGGGGTCATCTTCATTGCACTGTCCCTGACCAATGTGCGCGAGGGCATCTTCAACGCCATTCCCATGACCCTGAAGAGCGCCGTCAGCGTGGGCATCGGCCTGTTCGTGGCCTTTGTCGGCCTGCAGAACGCCAAGCTGATCGTCAACAGCGATTCCACGCTGGTCACCTACCAGCACTTCAAGGGCGCAACCTTCCACAGCGTGGGCGTGGGCGCCATCCTTGCTCTGCTGGGTGTGGTCATCACCGCCATTCTGCTGGTCAAAAAGGTCAAGGGCGGCATCCTGTACGGCATCCTGATCACTTGGCTGCTGGGCATCGTGTGCGAGCTGACCGGTATCTACGTCCCCGATGTGGATGCCGGTATGTACTCCGTCATCCCCACCGCCTTTGTCAGCTTCGACTTCTCCGCACTGGGCGAGACCTTTGGTCAGGTGTTCAAGACCGACTTCTCCGGTGTCGGCCTGCTGAACTTCTTCGCCGTGATGTTCTCCTTCCTCTTTGTGGACCTGTTCGACACGCTGGGCACCCTGATCGGCGTGGCCTCCAAGGCTGATATGCTGGACGAGGACGGCCGTCTGCCCAACATCAAGGGCGCACTGATGGCAGACTCCATCGGCACCTGCGTGGGCGCTGTGCTGGGTACTTCCACCACCACCACCTTCGTGGAGAGCGCCTCCGGCGTTACCGAGGGCGGCCGCACCGGTCTGACCGCTATGACCACCGGCGTGCTGTTCCTGCTGGCTACCATCTTCAGCCCGCTGTTCCTCACCATTCCCAGCTTTGCTACCGCTCCGGCTCTGATCATCGTGGGCTTCTACATGATGGGTTCTGCCATCAAGATCGACTTCAATGATCCCAGCGAGGGCATCCCCGCCTTCCTGACCATTCTGGCTATGCCCACCGCTTACAGCATCTCCGAGGGTATCGCCATCGGCATCATCTCCTGGACCATCATCAATGTGATCACCGGCAAGGCCAAGGAGAAGAAGATCAGCCCACTGATGTATGTGCTCACCGTGCTGTTCATCCTCAAGTATGTGTTCCTCTGATTCCCTGAGCGTATAAAAGACTAAGCACCCCCTGCGGTCTGCCCGTACAGACCGCAGGGGGTGCTTTTTATGGTTTTGCTTTTGTAATTACTCCGGAGCCTTCATGCTTTCCACCATGCTGATGCGCCGGACGTGCCGCCGCATGACAAAGCAGACCACCACGGTAAACACCATGGTCAGCGCCACCGCCAGCAGGTAGCTGCGTGGGGCGATGGTGCGGATGAACATGAGCTGATCCATCTCCACGGTCAACACAATGAACTTGTGCAGCGGCACCCCCAGTGCCAGACCCACGCCGGAGCCGATAAGCGCCAGCAGCTCGATCTCGCGGAAGATGTAGCGGTACACCTCCTGATCGTAGAAGCCCAGCACCTTGATGGTCGCCAGCTCCTTTTTGCGCTCCCCAAGGTTGACGCTGATGAGATTATACAGCACCACAGCCGCCAGTGCCGCCGCGCAGATGATGATCAGCACCACCACATAGCCCAGACTGACGATGAGGTTATCGAACAGTTCGGTGGTGTCCTCGGTAAAGCTGATGCCGCTGACATAGTTGCAGTCCAGCAGGTCGGTGCGCAGGGCGTTGTACCCGGCAGCATCGGTGCAGGTGGTCTGCCCGTAGACCGTGTTCCACGGGATATCCTCCGTGCCCAGCAGGCTTTCCAGCTGTGCGCGGGGGAGGTACAGCCGGGTGAACATATAGTTTTCCGTGATGCCGGTCAGGGTCAGCTCCACCCGGGTGCCCTCGGCGTTTTCCACCCAGAAGGTATCGCCGGTGTGCAGACCCAGATTCTCGGCGGTCTTTTCGGTCAGGATGACACTGCCGCTGTCAAAGCTGATGGCCTTGTGTCCCTTGCGGGTGCGGAAAGTGACGTACCGGGTCAGGTCGCTGTCCTTGGCGGCAGCCACGATGCTCACGCTTGCGCTCTCGCCTTCGGCATTGTAGATGGTGGTGGATTTGGTATACACCGCGCCCCAGTTCTGCACGGCGCTGTTGCTGTCCAGCTCCTCTGCCAGCCCCTGCTCCATGGTCAGGGCTTTGGGGTCGCTGAGGGTGATGGACATATCGTTGTGGGTCAGCTCCGTAGACTGCTTTGTGACGATGGGCAGCAGGGAATCCTGTATGCCGAAGCCGATAAGCAGCAGCGCGGTGCAGCCCGCCACGCCCAGCACGGTCATGAAGAACCGCTTTTTATACCGGAACAGGTTGCGGGCGGTGGTCTTTTGGGAGAAGGACATCCGGGACCACAGCGGGGTGATGCGCTCCATCAGGATGCGCTTGCCCGCCACGGGAGCCCGGGGCAGCAGCAAAGCTGCGGTCTTTTCGGCCAGACTGGAACGGCAGGCGTACCATGTGGCAAAGCCGATGACGGCGGCGCTGATGCCCACGCTGGCGGCTGCCATGCCCGGGTAGAAGTACAGGGTGAAGGTAGGCAGGCTGAACACCAGCTGATAGGCGTTCCAGATAATGATGGGGAATACCACAAAGCCCACCACCATGCCGACGATACTGCCCAGAATGGTGGCCAGCATCGCGTAGAACAAATACTTGCCCGCGATGCTGAAATTGGAGTAGCCCAGCGCCTTTAAGGTGCCCATCTGCAGGCGGTTCTCGTCCACCATGCGGGTCATGGTGGTGGTAGCCACCAGCGCCGCCACAAGGAAGAAGAACACCGGGAACACCCGGGCAATGGCGTCCATGCGGTCGGCGTACTGGGCAAAGGTGACGCAGCTCATGGTGGAGGTGCGGTCCAGCACATACCACTCGCCCTTTTTGATCTGGTTCACCTGCTCCTCGGCGTCGTTTAGCTGGGCAAGGCCGTCCGCCAGCTTCTGCTCTGCCTCGGCCTTCTGGCTCTCGTACTCGGTGCGGGATTCTTCCAGCTGGGTCTGCCCGGCGTTGTATTCTGCCCAACCCTCTTCCAGCTGCTTTTGTGCGGCATCGAACTGGGTGTAGGCGCTGGCGGTGCCGGTGGTCAGCTGCAATTGTCCCTGCAAAAGCTGCAATTTCATCTTGCGCAGCGCAGCCTTGGCCTCGGTCACCAGCTGGTCGTTGGAGAGGTTCGGCGAGGAGATAAGCCCCTGCTTGTACATCTGCCGCTTGCCCGCGTCCAGCTGCTGCTGATAGCCCTGCAGCTGGTTATAGATGTTGTCGTAAGCGGCCTGCGCCTTGGCCAGTGCATCCCGCAGTTCAATGTAATCCTCGTCCTCCGGCTCGGCTTCGTCCAGCGCCTTTTCGGCGTTGCGCAGAGCGGCTTCCGCGTAGGTCAGCAGGGGGTCTGCCACCTTTTTCAGGTTGACCAGCATCTCAATTTGCTGCAGCTGCTCCTCAAATTCCAGCACCTGCTCCTCGCTGCTCACCAGCTTGTCGGCACCGCTCTGCATAGTGTCCGGCAGGGCAGTCTTCTGGGCGGCAAGCTCCTTTTCCCCGGCTTCCAGCTGCGCCTTGGCGGCATCCAGCTGCTGCTGTGCGTCCGCAAGCTTTGCCTCGGCCTCGGCAAACTGACGCTCGGCTTCGGCCTTCTGGCTGTCGTACTCGGCGCGCGCTTCGGTCAGCTTGTCGTTGGCAGTGTCCATCAGCTCTTCCCGCCGGGCGGTGCACTGCACGCTCTGGATGGCCTTGAGCTTTTCCGCTACGGCATCCACTGCGGCCTGATATTCATCGGAATAATTATCATACAATCCGGCGTTTTCTGCCTTGATATAGCACACCGTATAATAATCTGCGGTCAAAGTGCCCTCCGGCACAAACAGGATGCAGTCCAGCTGGCCATCGCCCACGGTGCTGCTCTCGGAATCGGAGGAAAAATGCAGCGGGTCCTGCACCGTGCCCACCACCGTGAACACCTGCCCGCTGACCCCCTCGGTCTCTTCCGGCAGGGTCAGCTGGGTGCCCAGCTCCACGGGGCTGCCGTGGCCCATCACATGCACCACGCACTCCCCGGCAGCTTCCGGCATCCGGCCAGACAGCAGCACCGGACGGTTCATATTCTCCGGCATATCAGCCTGCGGGTCGGCAGGCAGCTGATACAGCCGCGCCACCGTAGTCTGCTCGTCCCCTGTCCAGTGGCCTTCCACGTCCTGATACTTCACCGCCTGCACGGCATCCACGCCGTCCACAGCGGCAATCGCGCTGATATCGCCCTGACTGAGGCCAAGGGTGGACAACACCCGCAGGTCGAACACATTCTGCTGCACATAGTACTTCTGGGCAGCGGTGCGCATATCGGGGGCAATGCACATCAGGCCGGTGAGCATCATCACCCCCAGCGCCACGATGCCAAACAGGGACACCACCCGGCTGATGCTGCTTTTCATCTCGCGCAGGATATTTTTGCGGTAACTTTTCTGCACAGTACTCACCACTCGATCTGTTCCACCGGCACCGGGTGCTCGTTGACCTGATTGGACACGATGCGGCCGCTGCGCACCTGAATGATGCGGTCAGCCATACCGGTCAGTGCCGTGTTGTGGGTAATAACAATGACGGTGCGTCCGGTCTTGCGGCAGGTATCCTGCAAAAGGCCCAGCACCTGTTTTCCGGTGCGGTAGTCCAGCGCACCGGTGGGCTCGTCGCAGAGCAGCAGCTTGGGGTTTTTGGCCAGTGCGCGGGCAATGGACACCCGCTGCTGCTCGCCGCCGGAAAGCTGCGCCGGGAAGTTGTTCAGCCGCTCGCCCAGCCCCACGCTGCGCAAGGTCTCGGCGGGGTCCAGCGGGTCGCGGCAGATCTCACTGGCAAGCTCCACGTTTTCCAGTGCGGTCAGGTTCTGCACCAAGTTGTAAAACTGGAACACAAAGCCCACATCGTACCGGCGGTAGGTGGTCAGCTCCCGGGCGGAAAAGCGGCTCACGTTGCGGCCGTCCAGCCAGACGTTGCCCTCGTCGCAGTTGTCCATGCCGCCCAGAATGTTCAGCAATGTGGTCTTGCCCGCGCCGGAGGGCCCCACGATGATACAGAACTCGCCCTTGTCCACATAGAAATTCAGGTGGTCGGCAGCAGCGATCTTCACACTGCCGGTCTGGTAATATTTACAGACATCTTCAAACTCCACAAAATGCTCCATGGCGTTTTTCCTTTCTGTCAGAATGCAAAGTATTTCAACTTAAATATAGCATAAACCCACCGGGATTTGCAAAGCCCCCGGCACGAATTTTCAAAAACTTAACAGAAGTTTTCATAAAACGCAAAAAGCCCCTGCACGCAGGGTGCAGGGGCTTTGGAACAGCTTCTTACTTGCGGTTTGCCAGCAGGTTCTCGATCTTCTTCAGGGGGTCGATGATGCTGGAAACGGACATATCGTGGTTCAGTGCCACCACAAAGTAGGCAGCATACTTGGAAACGTCCACGTCCACATACCAGTCGCGGGTCAGCAGCTCAGGCATACGGTAGGTCAGGTTGGTGCCCACAACGTAGGTCAGGGTGCCGTCTGCCACAGCCTTGTCGAACTTCTCCAGACCGCTGGTGAACAGGGGGAAGGTGGCGTTGGCGATAATGTTGGCAGCGCCGCGCTCCTTCAGGTTGCTGGCAACCTCCAGCATGCTCTCGCCGGAAGCAATGATATCGTCCGCGATAAAGACGGTCTTGCCCTCCACGCTCTCGCCCAGATACTCATGGGCAACGATGGGGTTGCGGCCGTTCACCACGCGGGTGTAATCGCGGCGCTTGTAGAACATACCCAGGTTGCAGCCCAGCACGCTGGAGAAGTACATATTGCGGTTCATAGCGCCCTCGTCCGGGCTGACCACGGTGAACTTCTCCTTGTCGAAGGACAGGGTGGGGTCCTTCTTCAGCAGGCTCTTGAGCACCTGATAGGTGGGCATGGCGTTATCAAAGCTCATCAGGGGCACTGCGTTCTGCACGCGGGGGTCGTGTGCGTCAAAGGTGATGATGTTGCGCACGCCCATGGTCTGCAGCTCCTGCAGAGCCACAGCGCAGTCCAGGCTCTCGCGCACCACGCGGCGGTGCTGACGGCCGCCGTACAGGCTGGGCATGATGACGGAAACGCGGTGTGCCTTACCGGCCACAGCCTGGATCAGACGCTTCAGGTTTGCAAAGTGATCGTCCGGGGACATGTGGTTCTCGTAGTTGAACAGCTTGTAGGTGACGCTGTAATTGCCCGGGTCCACCACGATAAAGATATCGTCGCCGCGGACAGACTCCTTGACCAGACCCTTGGCGTCGCCGCTCTGGAAGCGGGGGCAGTCGCAGGAAATAATGAAGGTGTCTTTTTCAATTCCGGCAGCCTTTGCCCAACGGACAAGGTGCTTGTCGATCAGGCCGGTCAGCTCCTCGGCACCGGGGCAGGCGATCAGCCGCATATCCGCCACACTGGGCTGCTCAAAGAAGGACTTCGGGGAAATTTCAATAGACATAGTCACATAACTCCTTATTGCTGTTTACCATCCGTACCATGCACACAAGTGCGCATATCTAGTTTTATTTTATCACATTTTGTCGATTGTTCCATATCAATTTGTTTCATGTGTGGATTTTCTGCGCCTTGCACAGCTGTTTTTCCTTTTCCTGCAAGAGAATGTGAGTTTCTTACAAAAACGCGACCAAATCTTTACCGTTTCGCAAAGTTTATCTGATTTTTGAGGAAAAGTACGACTTTTTCAAGTCCCCTTCTCTTTCCCCAGTGACGCAAAAAGACCGCTGCACGGTCGGGTGCAGCGGTCTCTCTTCACTTACCTTCTATCAGGGTAAAACGCTTTTTACAGGGCAGCCACGGCAGCCTTCAGGGCATCCACGCGGTCGGTGTTCTCCCACTTCACGCCCAGATCCTCGCGGCCCATGTGGCCATAGGCGGCCAGCTGGCGGTAGATGGGCTTGCGCAGGTCGAGGTCACGGATGATGGCGGCGGGGGTCAGGTCAAACACCTTCTCCACAGCCTGCTCGATCTTTTCGTCTGCCACAGTGCCGGTGCCGAAGGTATCCACCATGATGGACACAGGCTTTGCCACGCCGATGGCGTAGGCCACCTGCACCTCGCACTGCTTTGCCAGACCCGCAGCCACGATGTTCTTGGCCACCCAGCGGGTAGCGTAGGCTGCGCTGCGGTCCACCTTGCTGGGGTCCTTGCCGGAGAAGGCGCCGCCGCCGTGGCGTGCATAGCCGCCGTAGGTGTCCACGATGATCTTACGGCCGGTCAGGCCGGTATCGCCCTGCGGGCCGCCCACAACAAAGCGGCCGGTGGGGTTGATGTAGTACTTGGTGTTCTCGTCCAGCAGCTCGGCGGGGATGGTGGCCTTGATGACCTTTTCCATCACGTCTGCCCGCAGCTGCTCCATGCTCACGCTCTCGCTGTGCTGGCTGGAGATGACCACGGCGTCCACGCGCACAGGCTTGTTGTTCTCGTCGTACTCCACGGTCACCTGGCTCTTGCCGTCCGGGCGCAGGTAATCCATTTCGCCGCTCTTGCGCACTTCGGTCAGGCGCTTTGCCAGCTTGTGGGCAAGGCTGATGGGCATGGGCATCAGCTCGGGGGTCTCGTCACAGGCATAACCGAACATCATGCCCTGATCGCCTGCACCGCCCACCTGATCGTTGGTGCCCAGTGCAATATCGGGGCTCTGGCCGTCAATGTTGGAGATGACGGCGCAGGTGTCGGCGTCAAAGCCGAACTTTGCGCGGGTGTAGCCGATATCTGCCACCACCTCGCGGACGACCTTCTGGAAGTCCACATAGCAGCTGGTGGTGATCTCGCCCATAATGTGCACAAGGCCGGTGGATGCGCAGGTCTCGCAGGCCACGCGGGCGTTGGGGTCGTGGGTCAGGATCTCGTCCAGGATTGCATCCGAGATCTGGTCGCAGATCTTGTCGGGATGTCCCTCGGTGACGGACTCCGAAGTAAACAGGTGTCTAGCCATTTTTTGCCTCCTAAATGTTGCAGTTGCGTGTATTTACCATTCCATCAAGTTTGTTCTGAAAAATAAAAGCGCCCAGAGCCGAAAGCTCTGAGCGTTGCACTCTTATCTTCCGGTTTCCCGCAGGATTTGGCACCTTACGCTCTCGCGCAGGTTGTCGGGCTTCACAGGGCCTGTCCCCTCAGCCGCTCTTGATAAGTCGGTATTCAATTGGTACGCCACATATTCTATCATTGCAGCGTCAGATTGTCAAGATAAGTCGCACTTATTTTAGACATTCCTTTTAAATTGATGGAGCACTTCCCTGCTCCGGTGCGGCATAACCGTCCCGGGCGGCGTGGAAAGCGCGTTTTTCCGCATACATCCGCTGATCCAGCTCCACCAGAAACTTCTCCACGCTGCCGCCCTCGTACTTTGCCACACCGGTGGAGAAGGACAGCTGAAAGCTGCCCGCCGGAGCGGTGGCGTTATAGTGCTGCACCCGCTGCTCGATTGCGGTGCAGATCTCGTCCAGCAGCTCCTCCGAGCCGTGCCGGATCAGCACCATGAACTCATCGCCGCTCATGCGGATGGCTACCGAGTTTGCCACCAGCGCCCCGGACAGGATGTGCCCGATCTCCTGAATGGCGCGGTCGCCCTCGGCGTGACCATAGGTATCGTTGATCTCCTTGAAGCAGTTCACGTCCATCATGATGCCGTAAACGTCCTTCTCCTGCGTGGCGTGGATGCGGTCCAGACAGTAGTTCATGTACTTGCGCCCAAACAGGCCGGACAGCTCATCGGTATAGCCGCGCAGGCTGCGGGTCTGGCTGTCCACAAGCACAAAGGCGATAGCTACCGACAGCCAGCCAAAGGCCATACCGTAGAATGCGCCCTGCAGCAGCGTGCCCACCGCACAGGTGACCACGAAGTAGTACACCGGGAAAAACTCCACCGTAATGCCATCGCGCTTGGCCTTATGCACCTGCCACACGCTCTCGGCGTAATAGCTGAACAGCAGCAGATACAGCAAAATGTTCAGCGGGCCCCGATGGTAAGCGTTGTCCGCCGAAATGGAAAAGATCCACCCCGTGCCAAAAAGGTTTGCCACCAGCAGCACCAAAAGCGCCAGCAGCGGCGCACCCAGCAGCAGGTGCCTTCTGCGCAGGCGTCCAATGCTGCGGTAGACCCGGAAGTCCACATACAAACACCACGCATAGCCCACGCACACGGTAGCGCCGGTGCAGATGGTGTTGGTCAGGTACAGCCAGAACCGGCTTGCCGCGCCGGGCACGCCGTCCAGCAGAAAGCTGATCGTCTCTGTTGCCTGTGCCAGCAGCGTCACCACCAGTATCCGGCAAAACAGCGCTGTTCCAACGCTGTTTTTACTTTCGCCGCGCACCCGCAGCAAAAGCAGAAAGCTTACCAGCACCGCCCCTGTGCCATTGGCCACAAGGATCTCGGGTATATTCATTGCATTTCCTCCTCTGCCCGCCTTACCCCATAAGGCAGACATTCCCCCATTTTATGCAGTATACATTTGCATTATACACCCTGCCGCGCCCTGCTTGCAAGGCTTGGGCGCAAAAAGGCCGCTGCACAGCAATTTGTGCAGCAGCCCTTGAGAGATCATCCTTTGCAGTTCAGCCAAGCCCAGAGCTTTGCCGAAATACATTTTTTGCAGAAAACTTAATAGCCCTTTGCCTGCTCGCCGTTCAGGATCTTGACAGCGCGGGAGGTACCCAGACGGTCAGCGCCCAGTGCAAGGAAGGTTTCCATATCCTCCACGGTGGAAATGCCGCCGGCAGCCTTGACCTTGCAGCGGCCATGCACGCCCTTGACCATCAGCTCCACGTCGTGGAAGTTTGCACCTGCGGTAGAGAAGCCGGTGCTGGTCTTGATGTAGTCGGCACCGGCCTCGCAGACGATGTCGCACATCTTTTCCTTTTCTTCCTCGGTCAGCAGGCAGGTCTCAATGATGACCTTCAGAATCTTATCGCCCACAGCCTGCTTCACGGCACGGATGTCCTCGCGGACAGCATCGTACTCCTTGTTCTTCAGGCGGCCAATGTTGATGACCATATCCACCTCGGCTGCGCCGTTTTCGATGGCAGTCTTGGCTTCAAAGGCCTTGCTGGCGGTATCCATGGCACCCAGAGGGAAGCCCACCACGCAGCACACGGGGATGCGGCCCGCCATATACTCCACAGCCTGCTTGACGTAGCAAGTGTTGATGCAGACGGATGCGGTGTGGTTTGCAATGGCTTCGTCACACAGCTGCTGGATCTGGGGCCAAGTGGCCTCCGGCTTCAGCAGGGTATGATCGACATGGGACAGGATCTCTTCGCGGTTCATGTTCGTTCCTCCGTTGTTTTACTTGCTGGCACGGCGCACCTTTGCCATGCCTACAGCGCTCAGTGCGATTGCAGTCACCGATGCCGTTGCACCAATGATGCCCAGCACCAGACCGGAAACCAGGAATGCGAACCCTTTCAGACCACGTTTCATAATACCGTACCTCCTAAATTATATTGGATATTTTCTCCGCCTGCGGCGGAGAAAATATCTCACTTACGATTTTTAAAGATGATCAGCTTGCTGAACACATAGTTCAGCACCACGACCACCACGTTGGAGAATACCTTGACGCACAGACCCCACAGCTCCTGCGCGTTATAGCTGACAAAAATCGCCGTAGGGCCGTCTGCACCGCCAATGATGACAACACCCGCTGCCGATGCTGCTGCCGAAGCCGCCGCGCCGGTATAGCTTACCCCGGACGGGATAAAATGTCCGATCAGACCGTCCATCAGCGCCGCGCCCTGCGCAGCCAGCAGATTGCCACCCACGATCATGATAGCGGCATCCAGCACCATGGTGCCCAGACGGCAGGTGACAAAGGTGCCAAACTCTTTTGCCATGGCTTTGCCGGTGGTCTTGCTGCGGAACACGAACGCCCGGTTGGTGCAGTAGGCAAACAGGATGCACAAGGCGTTATCCAGCACATTGCCCCAGCTGTTGGCGGCGGTGTAGCCGAACAGTCGGCTGAACAGCGCATACAGCACAATATTCAGCAGGGTGGTCAGCACGCCGAAGATCAGGTAACTGAGCACTTCCCAGTGCTTTTTGAAAAATTTTATCATGGCTTTGTTAACAAAAACAGCCCCGCCGCCGTTTTCCCGGCAACGGGGCTGCAAATCGCATTGTGTCAGAAGCTATGCTTTTGCACGAAGGGCTGATTACTCAGCGTCGTTGTTCAGCAGAGCCTTCATGGACAGGCTGATGCGCTTCTTGTCGAAGTCAACATCCAGCAACTTCACATCGACCATATCGCCGACCTTCAGTGCGTCAGAGACCTTCTCAACGCGGTCATTGCTGATCTCGCTGATGTGGACCAGACCGTCAACACCCGGCAGGATGCGGACGAATGCACCAAACTTGGTCAGAGAAACGACCGGAGCATGGAAGGTGCTGCCGATGGGGTAGTTGTTCTTCAGCTGCTCCCAGGGGTTGTCCTCGGACTTCTTGTAGCCCAGAGAAACCTTGTGGTTCTCGGTGTCGATGTCCTTGACATACACTTCGATGGTGTCGCCAACAGAGACGACCTCGGAGGGGTGCTTGATGCGGTTCCAGCTCAGCTCGCTGATGTGGCACAGGCCGTCAACACCACCGATGTCAACGAATGCACCATAAGAGGTCAGGCTCTTGACAACGCCGGTGTAGGTCTTGCCCACCTCAACGTTTGCCCAGAACTCCTCACGCTTAGCCTTGTTCTGCTCAGCGGTCACCTTGTTGATGCTGCCCACGATCTTGCGGCCGGAGCACTCGGTGACGACCAGCTGAACGTGCTGGCCGACCAGAGCAGTGTAGTCCTCGTCGCGGCGCATAGTGGCCTGAGAACGGGGAACGAACACCTTGACACCCTTGACGTTAACGACAACGCCGCCCTTATTGAACTCGGTAACATCGCCCTCGACGACTTCACCGGATTCTGCTGCCTTGGCGATCTCTTCCATGCCCTTGCGAGATGCGAGCTTCTTGCGGGAGAGCTGGATGACGCCATCCTGATCCATAACCTTCTCGACGATGAGGTCCAGCTCATCGCCAACCTTCACCAGGTCTTCGACCTTGGCGGAGGAATCATCGGTCAGCTCGCTCAGCTTGACAAAGCCGGTCTGCTTCGCACCGATATCCACCTGGATCTCGTTGGCAGAGATGCTGGTCACGATTCCTTTCACAATACTGCCTGCATGAACTCGCTTTTCTTCGGATGCGTTCAGCATCTCCTCAAAGCTCATGTTGTCATTGATTTCTGCGCTCATACTGTTAAGTACCTCCTCAATAATAGACGATGGCGTTGAAGCCCCGGCTGTCACGCCCGCCACTTTAACATCTGCAAACCATTCCGGCCGAAGTTCGCTCGCTGTTTCGACCGTTACGGCACGCGTGTGTTTTGCGGCGACCTGTACCAGCTTTTGGGTATTGGAAGAATGATGACCGCCAATGACAACAACAATGTCGCATTTTTGGCTGAGGTCTTCCGCTTCCTGTTGCCTCGCCCACGTCGCATTACATATTGTATCAAAAATTCGGGCGTTTGTATAGGCTTTTTTGAGAAACTCCGAACTTTCTTTCCATTTTGTAACCTGAAATGTGGTCTGTGCAACTGCAAAAAGGGGTTTTTGGGGGTCAGACGGGCCGTTCCACGCCTCTAACTCGGCTAAATCGGCAAAAACGAACACCTCGCCCCGGGTGTGCCCCACAATGCCCTGCACCTCCGGGTGGGTCTTATCCCCCGCCACCAGCAGCACCGCCCCCTCTTTTTCGGCCTCGGCGGCAATGCGCTGGATCTTCTGCACAAAGGGGCAGGTGGCGTCATGGTACGGGATGCCGCGCGCGGCCAGCTCATCGTAAACGCTGCGGGGCACCCCGTGGCTGCGGATGACCACCTCGCACCCGGCGGGCACATCCTGCACGGTGTCCACTACCTGTGCACCCTTGCGCCGCATATCCTCCACCGCCTGCGGGTTGTGGATCAGCGGGCCCAGCGTTGCCACCTTATGTCCCTCGGCCAGCAGGCCGTAGGTCAGTTCCACGGCACGGTTCACGCCAAAGCAGAACCCCGCCGTTTTTGCCAAACGGATCTCCATCTCTTACGCCCCCATCTTTTCCCATGCTTCCAGCAGCGCCTGCTTGTTGGCACGGAGCTTTTTGGTGTCCCGGCGGCCCTCCATGGCAAACTGTTCCGCGGGCATCGGCTCGCCGTAGATCACCCGCACCTTGCAGAACAGGTGCATTCTTCCGTCCGGGGTGTCGTACAGGATGCGGCAGGGCACAACGTCCACCCCCGCCTCGGCGGCAATGACGAACAGGCCGCTCTTGGGGGGCAGAAGCTTGCCCTCCTTTTCGCGGGTGCCCTCCGGGAAGATAAGCAGCGTTTTGCCCTGCTTACAGGCCTCCACCGTCTGGGAGATGACCGCCATCTCGTCCTTGGTGCCGCGGACGCACACACCGCCGCAGCAGCGGAAGAACCATGTCAGCAGTGCGTTGATTTCGAACAGCTCCTTTTTGGCAAACACCACCATCCGCCTGCCCCACCGGGTGACAACGATGAACACCGGGTCGATGGCTGACACATGGGTGGGCGCAAGGATATAACCCTTCGTCTGCACCTTTTTCAGGTTTTCACGCCCCTCCACCCGGATGCGGAAACCGATGTGCCACACAAGCCACGCAAGGGGCACCAGAATATAATATAGTACCATTTTTTATTCCTGTCCTGTTTGTTTTATCCGCCGATCTTTTTGGCGATGATCTGCTTCATGGCGTCAAGGCTCTGCTCAAAATCCAGTTCCGAGGTATCCAGCAGCACGGCGTCCTCTGCCTGCTTCAGCGGAGCGGCGGCGCGGTGGGTGTCCTGATAGTCCCGCTGCTTCACATCTGCCAGCACTTCCTCGTAGGGGGTGTCGATGCCCTTGACCTGATACTCCTTCCAGCGGCGGGTGGCGCGTGCCTCCGGGCTGGCGGTCAGGAAGATCTTCACCGTAGCGTCCGGCAGCACCACCGTGCCGATATCCCGGCCGTCCATCAGCACATCCTGCTTTTTTGCCATGCTGCGCTGCAGCTCCAGCAGAAATGCCCGCACCGCGGGGTTTGCGCCCACGGCAGAGGCTGCCATGCCCGCGGCTTCGGTGCGGATGGCGGTACTCACATCCTCGTCCTTCAAGTAAATGTGCTGCTCGCCCGCAATGGATGCCAGCTGCAGCTCGATCTGGGGCAGCAGAGCATCCACCGCTGCGTTGTCCTTGGGGTCCTTGCCCGCGCGCAGGGCGTACAGGCCGATGGCGCGGTACATTGCACCGGTGTCCACATAGATATAGCCCAGCTCTGCCGCCAGACGGCGTGCCAGAGTGGATTTGCCTGCACCCGCAGGCCCATCAATTGCAACAGATACCATGATATGTTCTCCTTATTTATATATAGTACACAGGAAATTGGCTGCGCTGTTTTTACAGGTTATTCGCAAAGCTTTGTGCGGTGCAGAAAGCGATCTGCAGATTGTAGCCGCCGGTGTAGGCGTCCACGTCCAGCACCTCGCCCGCAAAGTACAGCCCCAGCGCCTTTTTGCTCTGCATGGTCTTGGGGTCCACCTCCCGCACCGATACGCCACCGCTGGTGATGACTGCGTGGGCAAGGTCGCCCCGGGCGTCAATGGACACCTGCCAGTGCTTGACCAGCCGCACCAGCTCCCGCTTCTGCTCCCGGGTGATCTGGTTTGCCTTGGTGGCGGGGTCAATGCCCCAGCGCGCCACCATGACCGGCTGCATACTGGAGGGCAGCAGCTTGACCAGCGCACCCTGCGCCGCGTGGTTTGCCAGCAGGGCAAAGTCCCGGGTGATGCGGTCGTACAGCTGCTCCTCGCTCAGGGCGGGCTTCAGGTCGATCTCCGCGATGTACCTGTGCTTTTTCATATCCCCCAGATGGCTGGACGCGCTCAAAGTCAGCGGCCCGCTGATGCCAAAGTGGGTAAACAGCATCTCGCCCTGCTCGTCAAAGATGGCCTTGCCGTCCTCCAGCAGGGTCAGGGTAACATTTTTCAGCGCCAGACCCATCATCTTTTTGCAGTCCGGGTCGCGGCTGACAAGGCTGACCAGACTGGGCACCGGCTCCACAAGGGTGTGCCCCGCCTGCTGCGCCAGCTTGTAGCCATCGCCGGTAGAACCGGTGGTGGGGTAGCTCACGCCGCCGGTGGCCACCAGTACAGCGTCTGCCCGGTATTCCCGGCCGGAGGTGCCCCGCACGCCCACGCAGCGCAGTGCCGGGCCCGCCTTTTTCTTTTTGGGGTGACGCGGGTTTTCCGCTGCCGCCGGGGCAGGCTCTGCCTCCGGCACGATGTCCTCCAGCAGCAGCTTTTTTGCGCCATCGTAGACGATATCGGCGTCCTGCGCATAGCGCAGCAATGCCTGCCGGATCTCCTCGGCCTTATCCGATACCGGGAACACCCGGCGGCCGCGCTCCACCTTCAGCTCCACGCCAAGGCCTTCGAACAGTTCCATGGTCTTTGCCGGGGGGAACGCCCCCAGCGAGGAGTACAAAAAGCGCGGGTTCGTGCGCACATGGCGCAAAAACTCCTCTGCCGGGCAGTCGTTGGTCACGTTGCAGCGTCCCTTGCCGGTGACAAGGATCTTCTGCCCGGGCTTCTCGGTATGCTCCAGCACCGTCACCTGATGTCCCTGCCGCACGGCGGCGCCCGCCGCCATCAGTCCGGCTGCCCCGGCTCCCACGATCAAAACCCTTGCCATCTGTCCATCCTCCCAAAATCGCCTTTTAACTCTATTGTATCATACCAGAAACCCCGCGCAAAAGCAATGCAGCGCCGCAGGAAATGAATGGATTTTCGGTTCTCCCCCTCTTGACAAAGCCGCCGGGCTGCTGTATTCTTTTTACAGACCGTTAGTTTGTAAAAAAGGAGCATCCGCCATGCCGCGCAACAAATACCCGGAACAGACCGTTGAAAAGATCCTGGACGCCGCCGCCCTGCTTTTCATCCAGAAGGGCTACCAGAATACCACCCTGCAGGACATCATTGATGCCACAAAGCTTTCCAAAGGGGCGGTGTACCATCACTTCCGCTCCAAGGAGGAGATCGCGCAGCGCGTCGGTGACCGTTTGGGCGACCAGATGTGGGAGCCGCTGCGCCATATCCGGGACGACCCGTCCCTGACCGGGCTGCAAAAGCTGCAGGCGGTGTTTGCAGTTTCCTTTGCCGGGCAGCGGCAACAGCAGATCGCGCAGACTTTGCCGCACCTGTGCAGCAACCCGCAGTTCCTTGCCATGGAGCTGACCAACATTGAAGCGCATCTGGCCCCGGAGTGCATTGCACCCATGATCCGGCAGGGCATAGCGGACGGCTCCATCCACACCGCCGATGCCAATGCGCTGGCCGAAGCGCTGTTCGTGCTGGCAGACATCTGGCTTTCTCCCCAGACGCGCCCCACCACACCGACCGAGCAGCGGGCGCGGAACGTCGTGTTTCAGCAAATGACCCATGCACTTGGGCTGGATCTTTTGACGGATGCACAGGCCGAACAGCTGGTGCAGCTGTGCACACCGGTCAAAGACTGAATTTCCCGGGCGGAACGCTCCGCCTTTTTTTGTATGTAAATACAGACCAGCAGTCTGTAAATAAAAAAGCAGGAGGTTTCCATGAACACTTTTATCCTTATCGTCCTTGGACAGATCGTCTCCCTGTTCGGCAATGCCGCCCTGCGGTTTGCGCTGCCGCTGTATCTGCTGCGGCAGACTGGTTCTGCCGCGCTGTACGGCGGCATCACCGCTCTGGCCATGCTGCCTGCCCTTGCTGGAATGCTGACCGGCGGCGCGCTGGCAGACCGCTGCCGTAAAGCCCGCCTGATGGCACTGCTGGATCTGGTGACCGCCGGTATTGCGGCTGCTGCCGCTGCCGGACTGCCGCATCTGCCCCTGCTTCCGCTGGTCCTGACAGTGCTGGGCAGTCTGTACGCCATTCAGGGACTTTACCAGCCCGTGGTACGCGCCTGCCTGCCTCTGCTGCTGAACGGCACCCAGCTGCTGCGCGGCAACGCAGTCATCCAACTGGTGGATACCGTGGACGAGCTTCTCGGTCCCCTGCTGGGTGCTGTTCTGCTGGAGCACCTCGGCATCCGGGGTCTGCTGGTGCTCTGCGGCTGCTGCTTTGCACTTTCTGCCGAGATGGAGCTCTGTCTGCGCATCCCACAGGATGTCCCATATGACACAAGGCTCTCCGTCCGTTCTCTGTGGGCCGACCTGCGGGAAAGTGCGCAGTTCCTCACCGGGCAGGCTGCGGTGCTGCAATTAGCCGCCGCCATGGCTGCTGTAAACCTGCTGGAAGTCCCGGCTCTCACCGTGGGTGTCCCGGTGCTGGTGATACAGACTTTGCAGAAAAGTGATACCTCCCTTGGTCTTGTGCAGGCGGTGCTGAGCGCAGGCGGCATTCTGGGCGGCGTGCTGGCCGGAACCGTCTTTGTCCGTCATCCCATCCGCAGCGGCACACCTCTTTTGCTGGCGCTCAGCGGCGTGTGCGCCGCGTTGGGTCTTGCCCTCCGGGTGTCAGTGCTGCAGTTCGGCAGCATTCTGGTGCTGGGGGCCGTGTTTATGGCCGTGGCAGCGCTGTTCAATGTATGGTTCTTTGCGCAGCTGCAAGTGCTGGTGCCGCAGGCACAGCTGGGCAAAACTACCGCCTGTTGCACCGTGCTGGCCTGCCTGACCCAGCCCATCGGGCAGGCAGCCTACGGCATTGCCTTCCAGCACTGGGCCGCACACCCCGCAGATGTACTGCTGGCAGCCGGGGTGCTTTCGGCGCTGGTTCTCTGGCTGCTGCAAACGCGCCGTACCGCCTGACGCAGCAAAAAAGGAGCCGCTATTGCAGCCCCTTTTATGGTTTGCTTACTCCGGCAGCTTTGCCGGGTCGAGGTAGCTTTCGCCCTGCTTTACCTCCACATGGATGTGGCTTTCCTCGGCGCACTCGCAGCCGACAGTGCCCACCGTGCCCAGCTTCTGCCCGGCGGCTACGGTATCCCCGGCTTTTACGGCAGGATCTGCCACGCCGCACAGCCGCCAAAGGCGGCCAGCGGCATCTTCCAGCACCACCACGGTGCCCCAGTTGCCCTCTGCCCCGGCAGACACCACCTTGCCCGCCACGGGTGCTGCTACCGCAGCACCCTGCGTGCAGGCATAGTCCACGCCGTTGTGGGTGCGCCAGTCTCCAAGGGTCTTGTTATACACCAGCTCATCGCCGCTGAAGGCGTTGAGCACGCGCCCCGGCATAGAGGGCGCGGCGGCAGGCTGCGCCGAACTGCTGGCAGGCGAGGATGCGCCTTGCAGTGCCGAGGGTTCGCGCAGCGAACCAGAGCCAGACTGCGCACCAGAGGATGCCCCAGAGGGCGTCTGCTGCGGCACATCTGCCTTGCTGTTTGCAACGTCGGTCACGGGCTGCTGCCATGTGGTATCCTCCTGTGCGTCCCAGTCCGGTTCTGTTTCCGGGGTGGTCTGTTGGGTGGTGCCGGGGGCGTTTAGTCCATCCAGACTTTTTTGCAGTTCTGCCCGCAGGGCGCGCACCGCCCACACCCCTGCCGCAGCCGCAGCCAGCAGGCTTGCGGTCAGTAGCAGAGCAAAGCCCTTGCCGTGCAGAAATTTTTTGATCTGCTCCATGCTTGTTACTCCCATCTGTTCGTTTTGTGTACGGGAACTTTTCTGGGCTTAGTGTGGGACAGCGGTGGGCAGTTTATGCAAGGGGGCAAAAAAGACACGCAAAAAGGCTGAGCAACCGCTTTTTTGCAGCTGCTCAGCCCTGCTGTATCCCGTTTTTGGTTACTTGCGCGCGATCATTTCGGTATAGGCCAGCACCAGCGGGCCTACGCCCTTGGCATCGTTGCAGACCACCGGCTCGCTGAAGTAGTAGGCCAGAGAACCGTCACGGTGATCCTTGCCGCCCAGACCCGCCACAAGGCAGATGCCGTCCAGCTGCAAGCTGCCGTCCGGGTTCTTGGACAGATACCGGTCACAGGTGCCGTAGAAAGCCTTCTCCGCCCATGCAGCCATACGTTTGGGCAGATAGCCCAGACGCACGCCCTTGAGCACGGCATAGGCAAACAGGGCGGTGCCGCTGGTTTCCAGATAGTTGCCCTCGGCCTCCGGGTGGTCGATGACCTGCCAGAACATCCCGCTCTGCTCGTCCTGGAACTTGTGCATATCCTCCACAGCCTGTTTGAGCATGGCCATGATGCCGCGATACTCGTTGTACAGCTGCTCGTCCATGCGCTCCAGCACATCCACCATTGCCACAAGGAACCAGCCCATGGCGCGCAGCCAGAAGTTGGGGCTGCAACCGGTCTCGGGGTCTGCCCAGTACATCTGGCGGCTCTCATCATAGCCGTGGTAGTACAGGCCGGTCTTTTCGTCCCGCATGTGCTTTTTGATATTCATGAACTGCTTGTAGCTGTCGATGCAGCCCTGCATCTTGTTAAAGCGGGTCTCGTACTCCATGTAGAAAGGCTGTGCCATATAGGTGCCGTCCAGCCACACCTGCCACGGGTAGATGTCCTTGTGCCAGAAGTTGCCCTCCTTGGTGCGGGGCTGGGTGAGCAGCTGGCTGCGGATGGTGTCGATGGCCTTGCGGTACTTCTCGTCCCCGTAGATGTCGTACAGGATGAACAGGTTCTTGCCCTGATTCACGTTGTCCAGATTGTACTCCTTGGGGTCGTAGGTCTTGATGGAGCCGTCCGGCTGCACAAAGTAGTCGATGAACTCCTTGGAAAACTCCAGATACTTCTCGTCGCCGGTGGTCTTGTACAGGCTCAGGCAGGCGGTGATCATGCAGCCGTCGATGTAGTTCCACTTGTTGGGCTTGCCGCTGCGCACCTTCTCGATGTTCCACATCGGTGCCTCAGCGCTGGAATTGGCGATCAGGTAGTCCACATAGTCGCCCAGCATGGACAGGATCTCTTCATGGGTCATGGGTCAGTCCTCCTCAAAATGTCCTACGTTGGCAAAGTGCAGCCGCTCGCCCTCGTAGCCCTCGATCTTCACGTTGTGCAGGTCGATCTCCTTGACGTTCTCGGCATAGATGGCCAGCTTTTTTACCAGCGGACGGTTGTCGGCCATGGCAGCCTGTCCCTCCTTGGCGTTGGGGTCAAAGGTGATGCTCACATCCCGCATGGTCACCCGCTCAATGGGCTGCTCCGGCAGGCCATCGAAATAGCAGCCTGCAAACTGGGCATCGGTAGCCACGATATTCTCCATGGTCAGGCTGCCCAGCTTGGGGGTGTACTCGTCCACCGGCATCGGCTCGCGGCACTGCACATAGGGGCCGTGGCCGTCCGGGTCGCAGAAGTAGAACATATTGATGACAAAGGGTGCCTTGACGCCCCGCATCTCCACGTTGCGGAACACCAGCCCGTCAATGACGGCAGTGTTGCCGCGGCCCCGGCGGGTCTTGACGCGCAGACCGCGGTCGGTGTGGTCCATCAGGCACTGGGTCACCACCATATCCTTGACGCCGCCGCTCATCTCGCTGCCGATGACGATGCCGCCGTGCCCCTTGTCCAGCAGGCAGTTGCGGATAACGGTGTGCTCACAGCTGCGCTTCAGCTTCATGCCCAGAAAGACCTTGCTGGCCTTCATGGCGATGCAGTCATCGCCCACATGGATGTTCATGCCGATGATGCGGATATACTCGCAGCTCTCGGGGTCGATGCCGTCCGTGTTGGGGGCGTTGTAGGGGTTGTTGATGTTGAAGTTGAGCAGGTCGAGGTGCTTGACAAAGATGGGGTGGATGGTCCACGAGTAGCTGTTCTGCACCGTGATGCCGTGCAGGCAGACGTTCTCGCTGTCCACCGCAGCCACGGCCCGGGGACGCCATGCGATGCGCTTGACCTTGGGGTTCACCCACCAGTCGCCGTTTTCGGCATCGCAGTCCAGCGTGCCCTCGCCGGTCACCACCACGTCATGCACCTGCGTAATGTTCAAAAGACCTGCAAAGCTGTCCAGCGGGTTGCCCTCCCAACCGGTCAGGTAGTACTCGTCCACCTCGTTCTCGCTGGGCAGCACGCCGGGCAGGATGGGATAATGGGTGCGGTCGTTGTCGCCCAGCAGCACAGCGCCCTTTTCCAGATACAGGGTGGTGTTGCTCTTCATGAACAGGCTGGCCGTGCGGTAACGGCCGGCAGGCACATACACTGTGCCGCCCTTGGGGCAGGTGGACAGCGCCGCCTGCAGCCGCACGGTGTTGTCGGTCTCGCCGTCAGCCACCAGACCATAGCGGGCAGCATCCACAAAGAAGGTCTCGGCCTCGGTGGTGAAATCCAGCTTCAGGGTCTCGTCCTCGGCCTGCACCTCCACCGTATAGGTGGTGCCGGGCAGCAGGGAGAACAGGGAAAATACATTGGTGTTGCAGGCCTCGTACACCGTCTTGCCGTTCAGGGCAACGGTAAAGGGGTGTGCCGGACGGTAGCACAGTTCGTTTTCCAGCTCGAAAACGGCGCTGCGGGTCATGGAACGGATCAGGGTCAGATTCATGCGAAATAACCTCCTGTGAGTTTGTCTTGCCCCCACGGGGCAGACGTGGTATCATGAGGAAAAGCGCTCTCCCGGCTACCGGGAGGGCTGTTTCCGGAAAGGATGCGCAAGATGAAAGCGGAACGGGAAAAGATCCATGCAAAGGTAAAAGCGGACACCGTGCGGCTGAACGGCAGCAAGCTGGAGCTGACGGCAGACGAGGAGACGTGCACCTTTCTGCTGGTAAGCGAGGGCAGCTGCACCCTGCAAATGGGGGAAAACAGCCTGCTGCTGAACCCCGGCAGCGCGCTGCTGCTGGGCGCGGGGGATGCAGTGCTCTCTGCCGCCGGTGCAGCCGTACCGGAACTGGTGGGCTGTCGGTTCCCGCTCAGCGCCCTGCACGAGCTGCGCAGCGCCACCCAGCGGGATTTTGCCCGGCTGTTTTTGCCCGGCGAGGTAACGGTGCTGTACGGCCCGGTGCCGTGGGTTCGCCGCCTGCGCACCCTGCTGGAGATGATGCGCGCTGCCATGCCGGAGCAGGACTACCCCGGCGGGCTGTACCTGCTGCTCATCCTGCACTATGTCGAGCAGGAGTGCCTTGCCGAGAGCAGCGCCGCAGCGCGCCCCCGCAACGAGACCATTGAGCAGGTGTGTGCCTACCTTGCCGCCAACTACCGGCAAAAGTTCTCCCTTACCGAGGTGGCGGCGCGGTTCTACCTTTCCCCCTACTATCTCAGCCGCCTGTTCCGGCGGGTGACCGGGCAGTCCATCGTGGACTACCTGAACAACCGCCGCATCGAGGCTGCGCAGAAGCTGCTGGAGACCACCGAGCTTTCCATCAGCGCTATTGCCGAGCAGACCGGTTTTGCCAGCGCCGCCCACTTCCGCCGCGTGTTCCGCGAGGTGATGGATATCAGTCCTTTGCAGTACCGCAAGAAGCAGACGAAATGATGTATCAGCCAAAACACCCCCTGTGCCATCCGTTGGGAGCAGCACAGGGGGTGTTGGTCTTGGTCAGATGTTCTTATGGCGCATTAGCCCTTGACGGCACCTGCGGAGATACCTTCAACGAACTGATCCTGTGCACAGAAGAATACGATCAGCTGCGGCAGGATGGAGATGAGGGACAGTGCAAGGATCTTGTTCCATGCAAAGCCGGTATCACCGTCCATAGACAGCTTGACGAACAGGGACATGGGGTATTTGCCGGGGGTGCTGACGTAAAGCAGCGGGCCCATAAAGTCGTTGCAGCTCCACATGAACTGGAACAGTGCGCAGGACACCAGAGCGGGTCCCAGCATGGGCACGATGACCTTGTACAGGGTCTGGAAGGAGGAGCAGCCGTCAATGGCGGCAGCCTCGTCCAGATCACGCGGGACGTTGCGCATGAACTGCACTAGCTGATACACGAAGTAGGTCTCGGTAGCAAATGCGCAGTGCACCCAGATGGCCAGATAGAAGGGGCTGTCCACCCAGCCGAACTTGTTGTACAGCAGGTACTGGGGCACGTTCAGCACGACCTGCGGCAGGAACAGGGTGGCCAGCATGATGTTGAACAGCAGCTTGCGGCCGGGGAAGTCGAAACGGCCAAAGCCGTAAGCGGCAATACAGGCAGACACCACAGTGCAGATCACCTTGGGGATGACATAGCTGTAAGTGTTGAGCATGGCCTGCAGGATGTTGATGGAGCCGCCGAAGTTGTTCAGGGCGTTGCGGTAGCCATCCAGCGTAGGCTTTTTGATCCACAGGCTGATGCCTGCAAAGATCTCGCTGTTATCCTTGAAGGTAGCGCTGATCATCCACAGCAGAGGATAGATCATGATGATACCAACCAGGATCAGCACGAAGTACTTAAAGAAGGTTGCGATCTTATTCGATGCTTTCATTCCCATATTGGTCACCTTACCTTTCATCCGAGTAGTAGACCCACTTCTTCTGGCTGGTGAACGCAATGATCGTCAGGATGCAGACGATGATGAACATGATCCATGCCAGAGCAGAAGCCATGCCCATGTCGTAGGACTTGAATGCGTAGTTGTAAACCAGCAGGGAGATCAGGGTAGTGGAACCACGGGGACCACCGTTGGTGATGATGTAGGGGCCGTTGAACTCCTGGAAAGCCTGGCAGATCTGAGTGACTAGGTTGTAGAAGATGATGGGGGTGATCATCGGAACGGTGATGGAGAAGAACTGACGCCACTTGCCGGCGCCGTCGATGGTAGCAGCCTCGTACAGGTCTGCGGGCACGCCCTTCAGTGCAGCAAGGAACAGCACCATGGCGGAACCGAACTGCCATATACGCAAGAAGCAGATGATCCACAGCGCGTAGTTGGGGTCAGACAGCCATTCGGGGCCCTGCACCGCACCAAAGGTGACAGCGCGCACCACGGTGTTCAGCAGACCGTCCACGCTGAACACAGCCTTCCACAGCACGGCGATAGCCACAGAGCCGCCCAGAATGGAGGGGATGTAGTACACAGTGCGGAACAGGTTGACGCAGGCGATCTTGAAGTTCAGGATGTAGGCAATGAACAGCGCGAAGATCAGCTTCAGGGGCACGGTGATAAAGGCGTACTTGAAGGTGATGATCAGCGCCTTGGTGATCTTTCTGGTGTGGAATGCGGTAATGTAGTTGGCCAGACCAACAAAACTGGTGCCGTCCTTGAAGAAGTTCATATCGGTGAAGCTGTAGTACAGCGACTGACCGAAGGGAAACGCCTTAAAGACGAGAAAGCCGATGATCCAAGGGATCAGATAAAACAGACCCTGATACTTATCGACCCATTTCTGAAACGGAGTTCGTGCGCCGGCGGGCGCATTACTTTTTTTCATCCGAAATCCTCCTTTTACAGGATTTGAAGCAGACAGTGCAGCAGGTCACAGACCGGCAACAATTCATTCAAGGTTTGATAACCATTCACCGATAAAACAAGGGCATCTGTCGTACGGGCGGCAGATGCCCTTATTTATTTCAGATACTGAATATCCGGTTCTGACCGCTGTCAGAGAGAGGTAAGCTTAGCCGATGGTGTAGCCAACAGACTCCATGCCGTCCAGCAGGGTCTCAACAGCCTCTTCGGGGGTCTGATCGCCGTAGTCGATGTTATCGAACACTTCCTGATAGATGCCGGTGCCGGAAGCCTTCAGGTCGTTGTTCTCGAACAGGGGATCCAGCTTGTTGGTGGTGAATGCCATGACCTTGGCGTTAGCCTCTGCAACCAGGCTCTTGACAGCGCCGGCGTCCTGCGCGAACTTCAGGCCAGCCTTGGAAGCGGGGATGCCGCACTCAGAACCCATGATGGAAGCACCCTTCTCCTCGTTCAGCAGGAAGTTGATCAGGGTAGCAGCCTCGGCAACGTTCTTGCAGGTCTTGGTGATAGCCAGACCCATGGACACCTTGGAGAAGCCGCCGTTGTTGTCGCCGAACTTGATCTCCTCGCCGACGGTGAAGCCGTCCTTATTGCTGTCGTCCAGAGCGGAGGAGTACTTGCTTGCAGCGGAATCCCACTCGAAGATGCCTGCGATCTTACCGGTGATCCACTCATTGGACTGGTGGGTAGCGGTATCGGAGTTTGCAGAGTAGTAGGTCTTCAGGTTCATCATGACGTGGTTGTCCACCAGGCTCTTGATGAAGGCCAGACCCTCAGCGATCTCCTCCTCGGTGTAGTTCAGGGTGGAGGTAACGGGATCTGCCCAGTCCTTGCCGTACTTGGACTCGAGGTAGAACACCATCAGGATCATACGGTCGTATGCGCCCAGATGCATGGGGTAGTAATCGTCGCCCAGCTTCTCCTGGAAAGCCTTACCGGCAGCCATCAGATCGTCCAGAGACTTGGGAACCTCGGTGATGCCAGCCTTATTAAAGGTGGTCATGTTCCAGTAGAAGATACGGCCGGTCATGGAGACGGGCACGCACTGCTGGCTGTTGGCCACATAGCAAGCGTCCATAGCAGCGGAATCCCACTGGGTCAGGTCGATGAACTTGGAGGTGGTGTTCAGATCCACGAACTTGCTGCCGTCGGCAGAGTAGTTGTACAGCCAGTTCCAGTTCACCTGGCAGACATCCTGAGCGTTGCCTGCGATGAAGGCAGCAGCCATCTTCTCTTCCCAGCCGGACCATGCGGCGAAGGTGGGCTCCACGGTGATGTTGGAGTGCTCAGCCTGGAAAGCCTCCAGAGCGCTCTGGTAAGCAGCGTGACGGCTGTCGCCGCCCCACCAGCTGATGCTCAGGTTGACGGGGCCGTCAGACAGGGCCAGGCTCTCGTCTGCGGAAGCAGCGGGGGCCTGAGAAGCAGCGGAAGAAGCGGTGGAAGAAGCAGCGGGCTTGCTGCCGCAGGCAGCCAGCAGACCTGCAGCACCGACAGCGCCGGTAGCCATCAGGAAGTTACGACGAGAAATTGCCTTGCTCATTTTTGTTCTCCTCCTAATAGAAAACATCTTCATGCAGGGGGTCTGCACATGCCCCCTTGTATACAATTATGATAACAAAAGCCACCAAAAAAAGAAAGATGCAATTTACAGTGATACATGATGAAAACGTACAAATATTGCTCTTGTTTTTGAAAGAGATTCGACGTCCTTGCCGAAATGAATAAACTTGCGCTGAAAAACTGTGCAACTTGTATACTTCAATGACTTGCATAAAAATCTGGGATGCAACATGGGAAGAACGGCAAAAATCTCAATAATTCCTGTTACATTTACCGTTTCGCCTGTAATTTTTTGTGCGCTGCCGTTCTCCTCTGCTTCCTTCTTCTCCCACGCCCTCTCCCCTCCGGCAAGTAACTGCCCGGTCCGAACTGATATATCAATAGCGCAAAAAACGTGCGAATTCCACCCGGTTGATATATCAGTCTCTGCCGTGAAATGCAGCAAATTGATATATCAGTCTGTATACAGCCTGTTGGAGACTATGGTGGGGGATACCCCTTCCATCTGCTCACTGCGTTCGCAGCCACCTTCCCCAAGGGGACGGCTTTTTGGCGGTGGCGGCAAAGTTTCCGGCATAGCGTAAAGGCGTCCCCTTGAGGGCCGACTTCCCCCGCTCCGGGGGAAGATGTCACCGTAGGTGACAAAAGGGAGAATCTGGCACGGCGTAAGCCGTGACTGAGAGGGTTTAATCCACGCAAAAAAGCCGCTGCACCCGGCGCGGTACAGCGGCTTATATCCATATATAGAACGCTCTCAGTTTTTCTTTGCAGCGTAGAACGCCCGCCGCGCCTTGAAGTAGCACTGGGGGCACATGCTGACATACTGCACATCGTTTTCAAGGTCGATGGCTACCTGCTCGCCCTCAAAGACGAACCGTCCGTTCACCTTGCGGCAGTTGCAGATGGCCTTGCGCCCGCAGGTGCAGATGGTCTTCATCTCCTCGATGGTGTGCGCCAGCTCCAGCAGACGGGTAGAACCCGGGAAGCCCTTGAGGGAAAAATCTGCCCGCAGACCGTAGCAGATCACTGGGATGTTCAGATCTACCGTGATCATGAACAGCTGCTCGGCCTGCTCCGGGGTAAAGAACTGGCTCTCGTCGCACAGCACACAAGCCAGCGGCCCGGAAGCAGCGTTTGCCGCCTGCACGGCTTCGAACACGTCCAGCTCCGGCGGGATCAGCAGGTCTGCCTTGCGGCGCACGCCCAGACGGCTCACCAGTTCTCCGCCGCCCTTGGTATCCACCTGCGGCTTCAAAATGAGCACCTTCATGCCCTGCTCTTCGTAGTTGTGTGCCACCTGCATCAGCGCCGTGCTCTTGCCGCTGTTCATGGCACCGTAGCGGAAATACAATTTTGCCATGCCGTCACTCCTGATTGCGCAGACGGTAGCCCAAGCTCATCAGGCTGTCGCCCAGATGGACGTTTTCCACCACCACATTGGGGTACGACACCGACAGGTCATAGTGGGAGAAGTTCCAGAAGCCCTCGATGCCCAGATCCACCAGCCGTCCGCTGACCTGCTGTGCACCATCACGGGGGACGCAGAGCACCGCCACCTTGGGCTTGTTTTCCTCGCAGAAGGCCTCCAGCTCGTCAATGTGCCGGATGCGGATGCCGCTGATCTCCTTGCCCACCTCGTTCTCGGCCACGTCAAAGGCCGCAATCAGCTTGTAGCCGTTGGTGTCGGTGGTGATAAAGCGGCTCACCGCCTTGCCCAAGCGGCCGCAGCCGATCAGAATGGTAGGCAGACGGTCGCCGTTGCCGAACAGCAGACTTTCCAGAATGGAAAGCAGGTTCTCCACCGAGTAGCCGATGCCCTGCCGTCCGTTCACGTCACCGATGCAGTTAAAATCCTGCCGCACCTGCGAGGCGGTGGTGCCCATCTGAGAGGCCAGTTCCCGGGAGGAGATGCTGGTAATGCCATCGGCCTGCAGGGAGCGCAGATACCGGTAATATTTGGGGAGACGCTTGATCACAGGGATCGATGCTTTCTGGGGGGTGTTCATAGCAAAATTCTCCTTTCTGCCCAACGCGCTGCAGCTTCTGCCGCCATGCAAGGGGCTTCTTTGCGCGCAGAGAGATGTTCCGTTTTATCCTGTTATATTATTTAAAGTATACAGCATGAAAGGCGAATGTCAAATACCTATTTGTAAAAAAGCAAAAAATTCACAAAGTTTTTTGTATTCGCGCTCCTGCATACTTCCCCGGCAGCCGGGGGATACTGACCCCACAAAGACCCTGCTACGGAAGGAGAACGCGCATGGATACGGCAAAAGACACCCCCGCAGAGCAGCACCGGATGGAAAAAGAGGATATTGAGGATCTGGGCACGGTCACCCTGAGCCGGGGCGGTCATGTCATCCACTGCCTGACCGTCATCGGCCAGATCGAAGGGCACACTGAAGCGCCGCAGGGGCAAAAGACCACCAAGTACGAGCACGTCATCCCCCAGCTGGTGGCGGTGCAGGAGGACCCCCGCATCGAGGGGCTGCTGGTGCTGCTGAACACGGTGGGCGGCGATGTGGAGGCCGGCCTTGCGCTGGCAGAGCTGATCGCCAGCATCTCCAAGCCCAGCGCCACGCTGGTGCTGGGCGGCGGGCACTCCATTGGCATCCCGCTGGCGGTCAGCGCGCGGCACAGCTTCATCGTACCCACCGCCACCATGACGGTGCACCCGGTGCGGCACTCCGGGCTGATCTTAGGCGTCCCGCAGACCATGCACTGCTTTGAGCAGATGCAGCAGCGCATCACCGGCTTTGTGGCCGCCCACAGCGGCATGCCGGAAAAGCGCTACACCCAGCTGATGCTCCACACCGGGGAACTGGTCATGGACATGGGCACGGTGCTGGACGGACGCCGTGCCGTAAAGGAAAAGCTCATCGACGAGCTGGGCGGTCTTTCGGATGCGCTGGCGTGGCTGTATAAGGAGATCGAACGGGGGTAAGGCCTTGCGTCTCCCCCGCCGGACGATTTGAACTGCGCTCCGCGTTCGCTTTGCGCAGAAGCAGCGGAATTATTTTTTATTTGCAGTTCCGAAACGCCTGCGGGCGTTTCGGAACTGCCTTTTCACGAGAGGGGCTGGGTTCGTTCCATTTTCCTCAGCAAAAACAACATTATGGTTTGCCATTTTTGCCCTTGCGTGGTACAATAGTAGAATCAATTATTGTGTCTATGGGAAGTTGGGGAACAGAGTAGAATGGCAACGAAAAAACGAAAATCAACGAAACGGCGTACTGCTGCCCGCCGTAAAAAGGCAGAGCAGCGGCTTCCGGCAGGGCTTGGCACCCTGTTCGGCGGCCTGCTGCTGATGGTGCTGGCCTTTGTGCAGGGCGATTCCGTATGGCGGGTGCTCCATGATGTGCTGTTCGGGCTGTTCGGCTGCGGCAGCTTTGTGCTGGGTGCAGCCGTGTGCTGTCTGGCCGTTTTGTACACCCGGGGCGAGGAGCTGCTGTCCCGCATCCTCAAGCTGGTGCTGGGGCTTGTCTTTGTCTGCGGCACAGTCATCGTGTTTTCCGATATCCAGCCGCAGGGGCTGTCGGCGCTGCAAATGCTTTCCGCCTGCTACGCCAATGGCGTCAATGCATGGCTCTCCGGCGGCGCAATAGGCTTTGTGCTGGGCGGCGTGCTGCTTTTGCTGTGCGGTCGCCCGGCGGCAAACCTCATCATGATCGTGCTTTTGCTGTGCGGCAGTCTGTACATTTTTGATGTCACCCCCGCCGAGGTCTGGGTTTGGCTGTGTGCCGTCACCGGCGGTATCCACGCCCGCGGCGCTGCCTTTGCAGAGCAGCGCGCTGCCCGCCGCGCCGAGCGCACCGCCATCCGGCAGGCAGAGCGAGAGATCGACGAGGAATACGACGAAACCGAGGACGAACCGCTGGACGAGGAGGACGAGCCTGCCGGGCTGCATCTAGGGGTGCCGGACTGGATGTCCGGCGTGCTGCGCTGGGGACACAAGGTAACGCAGGAGATGGAGGCAGACGCTGCCGAAACTGAGGCTGCACCCGCCGCCCTTGCCCAGCCGGAGCCTGCCGCGCCGCCCATCACCCCGGTGCGGGTCAGCGTTGCCCATCCCCGCGCGGCCTTTGACGTAGACCTTGGCCCCGACCACACCGCCCTCTCCGAGGGCGGCAGCGAGCCCATTGAGCCGCTGATCGTCGGGCCGGGCGGCACCTTCGGGCAGGACCCGCTGCGCCCTGCATCCAAGCCCACGCAGCCGCCCATCGTGGCAGACCCGGTAGTCGCCTCTGCGGCAGATTTCTTTGCCAAAGATGCCCCCCAGCCGGAAGAGCCTTCCCCTGCCCCCGCTTTTGATGCTCCCATCGTCCAGCCGACAGCGCCGGTGGTGCAGCCGCAGATGCCCACGCAGCCGGAGGCTGCGCCTATCCAGCCCGCTGTGCCCCGGGTGAGCGCCGAGAACGCCGTGGCGTTCCGCTCTGCGCCGGACGAGGACGGCTGGATCAGCATCACCGCCGAGCCGGTGGAGGAAAAGGACATCAACTCGCTGGTGGCAGCGGCCATGGAAAAGCCCGCTGTCTCGGAGCAGGCAGCCGCCACCGCCCCCGCCGAGGAGACCGAGCCGGTGGACCGCTACGAGTACCAGTACCCGCCCATCGAGCTGTTTGAAAAAACGCAGGAGGAGAGCGACCCCGGCGCGCAGGAGGAGCTGAAGGCCAACGCTCAGAAGCTGGTGGACACGCTGGAAAGCTTCGGCGTGCGCACCCGGGTGCTGGATATCTCCCGCGGGCCCTCTGTCACCCGGTACGAACTGCAGCCCATGGCGGGCGTGAAGATCAGCCGCATCACCTCGCTGGCGGACGATATCGCCCTGAACCTCGCGGTGGCAGACGTGCGTATGGAAGCCCCCATCCCCGGCAAGCCCGCCGTGGGCATCGAGGTGCCCAACCACAAAAAGACCGCCGTTTCCATCCGCAGCATCTTTGAGAGCCAGAGTTTTCTGCGCATGACCTCGCCGCTGGGCATCGCCCTTGGCAAGGACATTGCCGGTGTGGCGCAGGTGACCGACCTGTGCAAGATGCCCCACCTGCTCATCGCGGGCAGCACCGGCAGCGGTAAATCCGTGTGCGTGAACAGCATCATTATGAGCCTGCTGTTCCGCTCCAGCCCGGAGGACGTGAAGTTGCTGCTCATCGACCCCAAGGTGGTGGAGCTGGCCGAGTATAACGGCATCCCCCACCTGCTGATGCCCGTTGTCACCGAGCCCCGCAAGGCCGCCGGTGCACTGGGCAGCGCGGTGCAGGAGATGGAGCGCCGCTACCGCCTGTTTGCGGAGAACAATGTGCGCGATATCAAGTCCTTCAACAAGCTGGCTGCCGAGCAGCCGGAGCTGGAAAAGATGCCCTACATCGCCATTATCATCGATGAGTTGGCCGATTTGATGATGGTGGTGGGCAAGGATGTGGAGGATTCCATCTGCCGCATCGCCCAGAAAGCCCGTGCCGCCGGTATGCACCTGATCGTTGCCACCCAGCGCCCCAGCGTGGACGTGATCACCGGCCTGATCAAGGCCAACATCCCCAGCCGCATCGCCTTTGCGGTGTCCAGTCAGGTGGACAGCCGCACCATTCTGGACGGTGCCGGTGCAGAAAAGCTGCTGGGTCAGGGCGATATGCTCTTTATGCCCGTGGGCGCACCCAAGCCCACCCGTATTCAGGGCACTTTTGTGCGGGATGAGGAGATCAGCCGTGTGCTGGACTTTATCAAGTCCAGCGCCACCGTGCAGTACGACGAGGCCATGATCGAGGCCATGGAAAAGCACGCCATTCAGGACGGCAAAAAGGGCGGCGGCGGTGCCGACGCCGAGGAGGACGCAGGCTCCGACCCCATGTTCAAGCAGGCCGTGGACGTGGTCATCGACGCCGGGCAGGCCTCCACCAGCCTGTTGCAGCGCCGCTGCAAGCTGGGCTACGCCCGCGCCGCCCGCATCATGGACGAGATGGAGCAAAAGAGCATCATCGGCCCTTACGAGGGCGCAAAGCCCCGCGCCGTACTCATCAGCCGCCAGCAGTGGCTGGAAATGCAGATGAACCAACCGGAGGAATAATAAAGGAGCACTATGGAACATTCTACTCCCCAGATCTACACCGAATTTCTTCCCATCAGCCGGGCGGACATGGAAGCCCGGGGCTGGGAGCAGCTGGACTTTGTGGTGGTGGGCGGTGACGCCTATGTGGACCACCCCAGCTTTGGCACCGCCATCATCAGCCGCCTGCTGGAGGCCGAGGGCTACAAGGTGGGCGTGCTGGCGCAGCCCCGCTATACCGACTGCGAGGACTTCAAGCGGTTCGGCAAGCCCAAGTACGGCTTTTTCATCGGCGGCGGCAACGTGGACAGCATGGTCAGCCACTATTCCGTGGCAAAAATTCCCCGCGCCGAGGATGAATACTCTCCCGGCGGCAAGGCCGGTGCCCGCCCGGACCGCAGCGCCACCGTGTACACAAAACTTGCCAAGCAGGCCTACCCCGATCTGCCGGTGATCTTAGGCGGTCTGGAAGCCAGCCTGCGCCGGTTTGCCCACTACGATTACTGGCTGGACACCGTGCTGCCCAGCATCGCCGAGGACTCCGGCGCGGATCTCATCAGCTTTGGCATGGGCGAGCACCAGACCGTGGAGATCGCCCGCCGTCTGGCCGCCGGGGAGCCGGTGGAGACCATCACGGACGTGAACGGCACCTGCTACCTGACCGATTTCGACCACCTGCCCCAGCGGTATGTGGAGTGTGCCGGTTTTAAAAAGGTGGCCAGCGATAAGACCGCCTACGCCAAGGCCTGCCGCATCCAGATGGACAATCAGGACGTGGTCAGCGGCCAGATCATCGTGCAGAAGCAGAGCGAAAAGTATCTGGTGCAGAACATCCCCGCAAAGCCGCTGGTGCGCGGAGAGCTGGACAAGGTGTACGCCCTGCCCTACACCCGCCGCTACCACCCCATCTACGAGAGCATGGGCGGCGTGCCCGCCATCCGCGAGGTGCAGTTCTCCATCATCCAGAACCGCGGCTGCTTCGGCGGCTGCAACTTCTGCGCCATCCAGCTGCATCAGGGGCGGCGGGTCACCAGCCGCAGCGCCGACAGCATCGTGGAGGAAGCCGAGCGCATGACCCACGAGCCGGATTTCAAGGGCTACATCCACGATGTAGGCGGCCCTACCGCAAACTTCCGCTTCCCCTCCTGCCGCGAGCAGATGCTGCGCGGGATGTGCACCGGCGGCAAGCACTGTCTTGCCCCCACCACCTGCTCCCACATGATCGTGGATCACAGCGACTACCTCAAAATTCTGCGCCGGGTGCGGGAGCTGCCGGGCGTGAAAAAGGTGTTCATCCGCAGCGGCATCCGGTTCGACTACCTGATGGCTGACCCGGACGATACCTTCTTCAAGGAGCTGGTGGAGTACCATGTGTCCGGCCAGTTAAAGGTCGCCCCGGAGCACTGCGCCCCTAACACCCTTGCCTACATGGGCAAGCCGCCCATCGAGACCTTCAACAAGTTCAAGGATAAGTTCTACGAGCTGAGCAAGAAGGCGGGCAAAAAACAGTATCTGGTGCCCTACCTCATGTCCAGCCACCCGGGCAGCACCCTGAAGGACGCGGTCTATCTGGCCGAGTACCTTTACAAGAACCACATGCGCCCGGAGCAGGTGCAGGACTTCTACCCCACCCCCGGCACCGTGAGCACCTGTATGTTCTATACTGGGCTTGACCCCTACACCCTCAAGCCGGTGTTTGTGGAAAAGACCCCCGAGGGCAAGGCGTTGCAGCGCGCACTGCTGCAATACTACGAGCCCCGCAACGCCGAAAAGGTGGTCAAAGCCTTGCAGCTGACCCACCGGGAGGACCTGATTCCCCTGCTGGTGCCCGCCGCAGGCCGCCGCGCCATACAGCGCACTGCCCGCCGGGCAGAGAGCGCCGAAGTGACCATCCACAACGATGGCACCTATACCGTACACCCCAGCCAGAAGGGACGCAGTACCGGCAAAAATGCCCGCGCTGCTGCCCCGGCAGGCCGTCAGCCCAGCCCGGGCGCACGCTTTGCGCCCAACTCTGCGCCCGGCCACAAACCCAAGAATAATCAACAGAAAGAGGCCGCAACGTGGAAAACCGGAAAGAAGAAAAAGTAACCCTACTCCCCCGCCGCCTGTTCCTGCGGCTGGCTGCGCTGGCGCTGGCCGCTGTGCTGGCGCTGGGGCTTACCGCCTGTGACAGCCTGCCCGACAGCGGCGGACACATCGTCAAGCCCTCCACCGGGTCAAGTCAGCCCTTTGAGATGCACTTCATTGATGTAGGGCAGGCGCTGAGCGTATTGGTAGAGTGTGACGGACAGTTCATGCTCTACGATGGCGGCAATGTGGACGACGGCAGTCTGGTGGTTTCCTACCTGCAAAAGCAGGGGGTGGAGCAGCTGCAATATGTGTTCTGCTCTCACGCCCACGAGGATCATGTGGGCGGGCTTGCCGCCGTAATGGCAAAGTTCCCGGCGGGACACGCTTACAGCCCGGTGACCGAGAGCAGCACCAAATGCTTCAATGATTTTGTCAAATACACCCAGCAGCAGGGCTTACAGCTGGAAGTGCCTTCCGTGGGCACGGTCTGGCCGCTGGGCAGCGCCACTGTTACCCTGCTGGGCCCGGTGACCGGGTACAGCGACACCAACAACACCTCGCTGGTGCTGCGCATCGACTACGGCAGCACCAGCTTCCTGCTGACCGGTGACATGGAAAAGACCGCTGAGACTGACCTTGTGAACAGCGGCGCCAACCTGAAGGCCGATGTGTTGCAAGTAGGGCACCACGGCTCCAGCACCAGCACCGGCTACCTGTTTCTGAACGCTGTTCTGCCGGAAATGGGCGTCATCTCCTGCGGCACGGGCAACAAGTACGGCCACCCCCACGAGGAGACGTTAAGCATTCTGCGGGACGCAAAGGTGGACGTCTACCGCACCGACCTGCAGGGCACCATCACCATTGGCAGCGACGGCCAGAACTTCACCGTGGGCACCGAGCACTTTGTGCCGGACAGCCAGCTGAACCCCACCGACCCGTCGTCCTCCAGCACTGCGCAGCAGGCTTACATCGGCAACGTGAACAGCAAAAAGTTCCACCTGCCCACCTGCGCCAATCTGCCTGCGGAAAAGAACCAAGTCCTCTTTTCCAGCTATGACGAAGCCATTGCCGCAGGCTATACCCCCTGCGCAAGCTGCATCAAATAAAAATATTTTTATAAAAAGAAAGATACCGGGCGGCCTACAAAGCTGTCCGGTATCTTTCTTTCATAATCGTTATTGCGCTGCCGGGAACTCCTTCTCCCGCTCTTCCTTCAGGATAGCGGTGGCGCGCTGCATGGTGGCAGCGGCGCGGCGCAACTCTTCGTCTCCAAGCTCGGCGCGCATCCGGCGGTAGCAGCGCTGCAAAAGCGCCTGCTCCTCCGCCATCAGTTCCACCGCCTTGCTGGAAAGCTCCACATAGGTGCGCCCGGCCTCACGGTCGGTTTTCCACGTCACAAAGCCGCTGTCCTGCAGCTTCTCGATGCCCTTGGAAAGCTCGGTCACCCGCAGCCCCATGGCGGCGGCAAGGTCGGCAAGATAGAGCTTTTCGCCGGGATGTGCCTCCTGCTCTACCTTGATATAATACAGGATGAGATAATCTGCCCGCTGGATGGTGCTGAACACCTTATCCACGTTGAGCTCGTGGAGGAAGAACCATTCCCCCTGATGCTGCTGTAACTCTTCCATGCTGATGCCCTCCCTTTATGCCCGCTGGCTGCGCGGGATATAATCGTGGGTGCCGCCAAGGCTCTTGTAGGCCGGGCGGATGATCTTGTTGGCGCTGAGCAGCTCCTCGATGCGGTGGGCGCTCCAGCCCATGACGCGCGCCACGGCAAACAGCGGGGTGTACAGCTCCATGGGGATGCCCAGCATCTCGTACACAAAACCGCTGTAAAAGTCCACATTGGGGCTGACGCCCTTGAAGATCTTGCGCTCCTGCGCGATCAGCTGGGGTGCCATGCGCTCGATGCGGGTATAGAGGGAAAGATCCTTGTCCCGGCCCTTTTCGTGGGCAAGCTGCTCCACATAGCCTTTGAACACCACCTCGCGCGGGTCGCTGAGGGAGTAGACGGCGTGACCCATACCATAGATCAGACCCTTGCGGTCAAAGGCCTCACCGTGGAGCAGCTTTTTCAGGTAGGCTTCCAGCTCCTCGTCGTCCTCAAGGTCGTGGAGGTTGTCCCGGATGTTCTGCATCATGTGCATGACCATCAGGTTTGCACCGCCGTGGCGCGGGCCCTTGAGGGAGCACAGCGCCGCCGCCATGGCCGAGTAGGTGTCGGTGCCGGAGGAGGTGACCACGCGGGTGGTAAAGGTGGAGTTGTTGCCGCCGCCGTGCTCGGCGTGCAGCAGCAGCGCCACGTCCAGCACGCGGGCTTCCAGCGGGGTGTACTGCATATCTGGGCGCAGCATCCGCAAAAAATTCTCTGCGGTGGAAAGGCTGGGGTCCGGGCGGTGGATATACATACTGGCGTCTTTTTCGTAGTGATTATAGGCGTGGTAGCTGTATACCGCCAGCATGGGGAAGATGCCCGCCAGCTGGATGCTCTGGCGCAGCACGTTGGCGGTGTCTAAATCTGCCGCCTTGGGGTCGTAGGAGGCCAGCGTCAGCACGCTGCGCGCCATGCTGTTCATGATATCGTGGCTGGGTGCCTTCATAATGACATCGCGGGTAAAGTTGGTGGGCATGGTGCGGCACTCGCCCAGCACCGCGCAGAACTGTTCCAGCTGCTCCGGGGTGGGCAGCTGACCAAACAGCAGCAGATATCCCGCCTCCTCAAAGGCAAAGCGGCTGCCGCGGCTGCCGTTGATGAGGTCTTTTACGTCATAGCCGCGGTACAGCAGCTGACCGTCTGCCGGGTGCTTGACCCCGTCCACATACTGGAACGCCCGGATGTCCGAGATGTTGGTCAGACCTGCTAGCACGCCCTTGCCGGTCTCGTCGCGCAAACCAGCCTTGACCCCGAACTCCCGGTAAAGATCCTTGGGGATGCGGTCATGCTCTGCGCAAAGGGGCTGCTGCTGGTCGAAGTAGCTTAATACATTCTGCAAATGATCCATGTGTCTGGCTGCTCCTTTCCTGTTCGTCCATATCAGTTTCTCATTTTTTAATAGCTTTTATATTACAGAACGGATATTTCGCTGTCAACCAACATTTTGTAAAAAAATATGAAACAATTCAGCCGTAGGGGTCGTACAAATCGTACTCCTCCGTCTCCTGATGCTTCTCCTCCAACACCCGGATGGCCTGCTCCAAGGCGCTCTGGGAGCAGCCGCTCTCGCTTACCAGCGCATGGACGGCGGCGGCAAGGTCGCCGTCAAACAGGGTATCCAGCCGCTGCCGCATACAGTACACGCCGTAAGCCCGCCGGGTGACCAGCGGCACATACACGTTGCAGTTGCCCTGTTTTGCCGACCTGACCCAGCCTTTTTCCTCCAACCGGTAGAGAAAATTCAGCACCGTGGCTGCTGCCCAGCCGGTGGCCTTGAGCTTCTGGCTGATGTCCCGCCGCGCCGCCGCGCCCGGGCACGCCCACACCGCAAGCATCACCTGTTCTTCCGCCGCCGAAAGCGGCCGCAGGGTATCCGGTAAGCCGTACATCTGTTGTACCTCCGTAAATTTTTAGCGAGCTCACCCTCTCAGGCGCTACCGAAATACCCCCTCAGTCTGCTCACTGCGTTCGCAGCCAGAATCCCCCTTTTGTCACCTGCGGTGACATCTTCCCCCGGAGCGGGGGAAGTCAGCCCTCGCGGAGACGCCTTTGGGCTATGCCGGAAACTTTCTCGCTACCGCTAAAGCCGTCCCCTTGGACAGACTCTCCCCGGCCGGGGAGAGATGTCGCGTTAGCGACAGAGTGGGGAGCGGGTGGCTTGACGCGAAGCGGCAAGACGGAAGGGGTACCCGCCAGAGGCTCCCTCTCCGAGGGAGCTGGCAAAACCATCAGGTTTTGACTGTGGGAGTTTCTTTCTTTTACATTTGTCTTAGTATTTCCAGTATACCGCATTTCTGCCAAAGGCGCAAGAGTGGAAAATCCGCATGAAACCAAGGGATAGCACATGTCTTTTACAATTGTCTTATATTTTGTCCTTGCATGGTGCACATTTGTATGCTTTGTGCCCTCAGGCAGGGTGTGGGGGCCATATCTTTGTGCAAAGATGCTCTTGTTTTCGGCATGGAAAAACCGGTATACTACGGCTACAGAAAGTAACAGACGCACCGCAAAAACGGCGGTGCTGCGTAATAGGTGTATCACAGGAAAAGGAGAGGTTCATTATGGCACGAGTATATAACTTCAGCGCAGGCCCCAGCATGCTGCCCGAAAAGGTGCTGCGGCAGGCTCAGGCCGAGCTGCTGGAATACGGCGACAGTGGTCAGAGCGTGATGGAGATGAGCCACCGCAGCAAGTGGTTCGATGCCATCATCAAGGACACCGAGGCTTCCCTGCGCCGGGTGATGAACATTCCCGATAACTACAAAGTGGGCTTCTTTCAGGGCGGCGCCACCCAGCAGTTTGCCATGGTGCCGCTGAACTTTATGACCACCGGCAAGGCAGACTACATCGTGTCCGGCAACTTCTCGGGTCTGGCTGCCAAGGAGGCCGCCAAGTTCGGCGAGGCCAAGATCGTGGCGTCCAGCAAGGATAAAAACTTCACTTATATCCCGGATGTAAACGCCATCGACTACGACAAGGACGCCAGCTACATCCACATCTGCCAGAACAACACCATCTTCGGCACCCAGTATGTGGAGTTGCCGCAGGTGGAGGGCGTGCCGCTGGTGGCAGATATGAGCTCCATGATCCTTTCCAAGCCCGTGGACGTCAGCAAGTACGGCTGCATCTACTTTGGCGTGCAGAAGAACGTAGCCCCCGCCGGTATGGCCATTGCCATCATCCGGGACGACCTGCTGGGTCACGCCGCAGATAACGTACCCACCATGATGAACTACACCACCCTGCTGGCGAAGGACAGCATGTACAACACCCCGCCGTGCTGGTGCATCTACATGACCGGTCTGGTGCTCAAGTATCTGGAAAACGACATCGGCGGTCTGGCCAATATGCAGAAGATCAACGAAGCCAAGGCCAAGGTGCTGTACGACTATCTGGACGGGCAGGAGTTCTTCACGAACCCTGTGGAGCACCGCTACCGCAGCACCATGAACGTCACCTTCACCAGCCCCAACCCAGACATGGACAAAAAGTTCTGCGCCGAAGCCGCCGAGGCGGGCTTTGTGAACCTGAAGGGTCACCGTCTGGTAGGCGGTATGCGTGCTTCCATCTATAACGCCATGCCTGCCGAGGGCGTGGACAAGCTGGTGGACTTCATGGAGAAGTTCCGCAAAGAGAATGCATAAAGAGGGGTTTCAGATATGTACACCATTAAAACGCTCAACGCCATCAGCCCGGTGGGGCTGGCAAAGCTGCCCAAGAACCAGTTCGATGTCACGGTGGATGCCGACGCCCCGGACGGTATTCTGGTGCGCAGCGCCGACCTTTTGAACACCACCTTCAACGATAACCTGCTGGCTATCGCCCGCGCCGGTGCGGGTGTGAACAACATCCCGCTGGAGCGCTGCAGCGAGCAGGGCATCGTGGTGTTCAACACCCCGGGTGCCAACGCCAACGCCGTGGCAGAGCTGGTCATCGGGATGCTCATTGCAGGCAGCCGCAACGTGGCCGCCGCCGCCCAGTGGTGTCAGGGTCTGGCCGGTGACCCGGCCATGTCCAAGAGCGTGGAAAAGGGCAAAAAGCAGTTCGTGGGCAACGAGATCAAGGGCAAGACCCTTGGCGTCATCGGTCTGGGTGCCATCGGCTCCCGGGTGGCAAACTGCGCCATCGAGCTGGGCATGGAGGTCTACGGCTACGACCCCTACATCTCCATTGAAGCAGCATGGAACCTGAGCAGTCAGGTGCACCACTGCGTAAACCTGAACGATATGCTGCCCCTGTGCGACTACATCACCATCCATGTGCCCTACCTGCCCACCACCAAGGACACCATCAACGCCCAGACCCTTGCCCTGTGCAAGGACGGCGTCAAGATTTTGAACTACGCCCGCGGCGAGCTGGTGAACACCGCCGCCCTGCTGGAAGCCATGGACAGCGGCAAGGTGTCCGGCTACATGACCGACTTCCCCTCCGAAGACATTCTGGGCCGTCCCGGCATCGTGTGCACTCCGCACCTTGGCGCTTCCACCCCGGAAGCCGAGGACAACTGCGCCATCATGGCGGCGCAGGAGCTGAGCGATTACCTGCGCAACGGCAACATTACCCACTCGGTCAACCTGCCGGAGGTGCATCAGCCCCGCGCTGGCGGTAAGCGCATCTGCATCATCCACAAGAACGAGCCGGGCATGATCAGCCAGATCACCGCCCTGACCACCGAGGCCGGCCTGAACATCGAAAACATGGTGAACAAGAGCAAAAAGAACATGGCCTACACCATGCTGGACGCCACCGGCGCCGTGGATGCCCGCCTGAGCGAAAAGCTGAGCAGCATCCCCGCCGTCATCCGGGTGCGCATCCTGTAACAGTAAAAATACACGAGACACAAAAAGGTGAAGTGGCCAGCGGTCACTTCACCTTTTTCATAAAGGATCCACACCCGGCAAAGCTGGCCGAGGCAGTCATCACATGAGCTGCTTTCATTCATGATATGAACCAGATGAAAAAACAGACGGGTTATATCCCTTGACTTCAGCCCCCCGGGGGAGTATACTCCGTGGCAGTGAAATATTCGGCTATGACGAGAAAGAGTACCCGGAAAGAATGCTGCAGAGAGCTGCCGGCTGGTGCAAGGCAGTGCAGGGCGTCCGTGGGAAGATCCTCTCCGAGCTTTCCGGCTGAATGGGCGGTGGATCCGCCCCAGTAAGCGGGAACGGCAGGCCCCCGTTATCACGGGCCGCGCATTGTTGGATGCGCACTGAGGGGCCGGGCTTTGCACCGGCAATAAGAGTGGTACCGCAGAGGAGTTTATACGCCTTTGTCTCTTACGAACCGTAAGGGGCAAAGGCGTTTTTGTTTGCGGGAAAGCCATTTCCCGGATGTTTCATTGCCTTTACATCCGCAAAAATAAGTGTTCAGGAAAAAGGAGAGTTTATCATGAAAACATTGGAAAAAGTAAGCGACTTTGTGGGCAAGTACATGGCCGCCATCGTCATTGTGGTGGCGGCACTGTCTCTGCTGTTCCCCGGCACCTTCAGCGTGGTAAAGACCGCATGGGTCAACACCCTGCTGGGCATCGTCATGTTCGGCATGGGTCTTACCCTGAAGCCGGAGGACTTCAAGGTGGTGTTCAGCCGCCCGAAGGATGTGATCATCGGCTGCATTGCGCAGTTCACCCTGATGCCCTTCCTTGCATGGGCGCTGACGCAGCTGTTCCACCTGCCCACCGAGCTGGCTATCGGCGTCATCCTTGTGGGTACCTGCCCCGGCGGCACCTCCTCTAACGTGATGACCTATCTGTCCAAGGGCGACGTTGCACTGTCCGTTGGTATGACTGCCGTTTCCACCGTGCTGGCACCCATCCTGACTCCCCTGCTCACCCTGCTGTATGCCGGCCAGCGCGTGGATGTGAACCCTGTAAATATGTTCCTGTCCATCGTCAAAGTAGTGCTGGTGCCCATCGCACTGGGCTTTGTGGTCAACCACTTCTTCCACGCCTTCACTCAGAACGCCGTCCGCGTGCTGCCGCTGGTCTCCACCACCGCCATCGTGCTCATCATCTGCGCTGTTGTTTCTGCAAACTCCGCCAAGATCATGACCAGCGGCCTGCTGATCCTTGCCGTAGTCATCCTGCACAACCTGCTGGGCTACCTCACCGGCTTCGGTGTGGGCAAGCTGCTGAAGCTGGATTCCACCAAGTGCCGCGCGATCTCCATCGAGGTCGGTATGCAGAACTCCGGTCTGGCCACCTCTCTGGCCGCTGCCCACTTTGCACAGTATCCGCTGGCAACCATCCCCGGCGCTGTGTTCTCGGTGTGGCATAACATTTCCGGCGCCGTCCTCGCCAACTTCTTTGCCCGCACCGCCGAGAAGAAGGACTGATCTTATACCATAATAAAAATGGCTGCTACACAGGGTTTCTTCCCGGTGCAGCAGCCATTTCTTTGTTTATTGAACGTGATCTGCGCGGTTTTCCTGTCTTTGCCTGTTTCCCGGGCTGTTGCGCAAACGCAAACATCCTGGGAGCAAAAACACCCGAACCCCAGACCCCCTGCGTGTGATGCATGATGACTTTTTGATTTTTACGGCGATAATTCGTAAAATTCGAGTGATTTGCTACAGATCTGCTACAAACGGCAGTTTTCATTCACCGCAATCTCGCACAAATTCAGAGGTCATTTCTTCCAATCTGCTGCTGAACATTTCGCCATATTGCTCATATCCAACAAATACAGAACTCTCTACATCGCAAATCTGGTTTAGGCCAATCGCTTGTACTGCCTCCATAGCCGCTTCTCTCTGGCTCAAATGCCGCTTTCCAACAGTCAGGCAGTTTGCACCTTCCAGCGTGTTATACTGCTGGAACGCTCGATTAAAGTCCATCAGGTCATGCAGACGGATAGGTTGATTCGTCTCATTGTCCACCAACAGGCCCCAGTTTTCCCAATGGCGGTCAGTGTTGCCCACCAGATAATCCAGAATGTTCATCATATAGTATCCGTGAGCATCCAGTTCCAGAATTTTATCCAGCGTATTCCAATCACGGTTTGTGCAGTAGACATCATAGGCTGCATACGTCACAAGGCTATACCGCTGTGAAGTCATAATTTTGCTGATGGAAACTGGCTCGCTCTCAAACATCCCCTGCTCATACAGAACCTGATGGCAGTCAAAGCATCGGCAAATTTTACTTGCCAGCACTTCGCGCTCAACAGCGTTTCTTCCACCGCCTTTATAAAGGTAAAAGCCATCCTCTTTGTGCACCCACGCCTTGGGGTAGCATCCACCCGTGGACAAATCATCAGCCAGAAAATGGGCATTTGTTACAGTCTTCTGATGTCCACACAGTGCAATATCCACAAAGTCATTGCTCAGAGAATGCGTGTAAAGGTTGATCTCCTCGAACCGAGCTGTCTCATTTTCTGCTTTTACCCAGAACACATCCAACAAAGATAAGCAATGGTAAGAAAGCGTAATCCAGGCACGTTCCCTATCCGTATTGCTCTGGGATACACCAATGCTATTCAAGATTTCCTTTGCATAAGTACGGTCGTACGGTATCAGTCTGGATGCACGCCAAGAATAGAAGCTGATCACATTATTGATTCGAGCGTCAAAGTCATTCGATTCTTTCAGCACTAGACCGTAGGGCATAAAATCTTCAAAATAAATTTTGCACTCACCAGCCGTGCTCACCTGTGCCACACATCTTTCCGTGTGCATGATATGATAGACTATTACCTCATTCATTACTTTCTTCCAGTTTCACACATCTATTTTTCTTGTATCATACCATTCCTGCTGTAACTTCTATATAGCAATATATTAGAATATATTCTATCTTTATTAATCTAAACCGATAGTATTCTTTTGAAGTTTTCATAAATATTACTGATCATATCAAAGTTCTTATAGAAGACTGATATTTCATCATAAGCATCCCGCAGAAGAGAAGGAACATACTTTTTCTTATTAACTCTCGTGTACGGGCCATCAGATTCTATTAAAAGCCGTTCTAAAGGCAACAAGTGATATTTTTCCGCATTACAACTATTTACCATGTTTGTGTTTATCGAAAAATAGCAACCTAAATCCACTAATTTCAACATATGGTCGCGATTTCCCGTATACCAATGCACAATTGCTTTTTGGGGATTGTATTTTGCCAAAATACGAATAGCATCTTCTTCTGCTCCCCTGATATGTATCGTCATCAACTTATTTTCCGAAGCGCAAAGCTCCACAATCTGTTCAAAAAATCTTAATTGAAGTTGTTTGTCCATATACGATTTCGCCGAATAATCTAATCCTACTTCGCCAATATAATTAGTCAACATTATAAGTCTCATAAAATCTTTTATATCATTTTCATCTAATGTCGACTCCTGCGGATGAAAGCCTATAGCAAACTTTAAATATTTTGTCTCTGTAATTTGATTTTTGCACGTCCAAAAAACACCAGGTGAATTTGTTACACAGATTGTATACTGTTTTAGTTCTGTAATATTTCTGGCCATCTCCAGATAGTTTTTATAATGATCCAAATGGAAATGTGTATCTATTAAGTTCATCATTACATATATGCTTCTATTTTCGAATCATCTGAAAAATATTCAATCAAATCATTCATACCTTGTTTATAGACTCGTTTAAATGCTTGAACTTCTTCAAAATCAAGTTTTCCCGTACAACGAATCAATCGTTCAATCTCTTTATCCGAAAAATTTTTGTATCTATGAATACTACTTAAAACCGCAAATAGATCTGCAGATTTGTTTTTATCCGCTTCTGCTTCAATGAATTCCGATGCCTTTCTGACCTCATTTTCTTTCGACTCAACATCTTGTAAAGAGCTCTTCCGAATAATACAAGGGTAACAAAATCCACAGTTTACAGGATATTCTCTAGAACCCACACGATTGTATCTAGCTACACATGGATGCGAGCATGAAATAGTATTTTTATAGCACCTTTTAAATGCATCTGTTTCGGAAACCATATTCACAATTTCTCGTTTGGTGTTAAAAGCAAAGAAATTAGAAATATGGTTTTGAATTCCAACACTTGCAATCAGCTCATTTAGTGAATTTAAAAAATAAGGGTGCGTTGTCCTAGTACTACAGGATCCTTTTCGGCCATTTGTAAGAGCCACATTTAAGCCAATGAATCCATTCTCAGGTATATACACCGGAACTTGTTTTCCCATGATGCCAGCAATAGAAACCGCCGCACATAAAAACAGTAAAGAACGTCCTCTAGAAGTATTTTCCACTCTGCACAACTGCTCATCCGTCTTAAATGGCGCTCTTGCTCCAGCGGTAAAGCCAAGAAAAACTGATTTTTGGGAAGGAAAGCATTCGTTGAAATTTTCACAGAATTGTTCTTGAATATAACGAAGCTTTGGATATTCATTATGCCCAACCAATACTGGAGAGTGTCCTTCTTGCAATAGTTTTATCGCACCGCAATATGAGTCCAGACCTCCAGAGAACAAGCTAACACAATCGCATCCAGATAAATCTATATATTTTCTATTTTTGTTCTTATGCGAACCGTATTCCGTAGTCGCCTGCCGAAAAGAAACCTTCCACTCATCTCCTGTCAAAAAAGAAAGAATCTTGCTCCATTGGATTTTATAATTATCCCATTTGTCCCGCTCTAAAACTGGAATAGAAACCTCTATTTTTCGTGTCCATGAATCCAAAAATAGACTTCTCGAAATCCTTTTATCTAAGGCAAACACACTAAGTCCTATTACAAATAAATCTTCGTAAATCGAATTCATTCTTTGCTGACCCAAATGATACCATATATTGGGCAATCCAGAATAGATAGTGCTTTTTGAGTCCCTGTTTAATGTAAGAATATAAGCGTCATTCCATTCAATGTCCGGGTCCGCATCGTTTTCTTTTTTTATCCAAAATTTCATTAGGCTGTCCCCCCATAAAAACGCGCGCATACATCATATGCTTCGTTCAATGCCTCTTTAACAACATTTGCTGCACCGATGTCCTTAAGATTAATTTGCTTTATTTCCTTATCAGACAATGAATCATGTAGTGCATCAGCTATGTATGAATGCATTTCATCTAATATCTCAAATTTTTCGTTACTTGTACGACCTTTTCCTATTTTCTCTTCAAAATTCACATCGAAACTGATCTGTACAAATGAGGTAACCATTTCTCTTAATAAACTGTCCAAATCCACATTTCCCAATTGATCTACGGAATCTATTTGCAAATTATCAAGAGCCTGAGATAGTGAATCTGCCGCTAATGAATCTTCTAGCGAAGAGGAATTATTTGTAAATTGATAAAGTAGTTCATGCAATATTTCATTCGAAGATTTTCCAATTAAATCTGATCGACCAAAATCGATCAAACCTTGTTCTAAGCCCTGCTGTCTAATATCATAGGCAAACCCCAAAATATTACCAGCAGCGTTGGCAAATGATGTAGTGCCAACTGCAGCTCCAGAACTCATTGCCTCACCAAATTTCTGAATAGCGTTTACTCTTGAATCTGCATCCCGATTTCGTAAAAAAGATGATATAGCCCTTTTGGCATTACTCCATTCTGGTTTAGTCGGCGGAATATATCCTTTAGAAGTTCCCATTTTTTATTTTCCTTCTTTTTTTATTTCTTCTATAATCTTTTTTTCAAGTATCCCCGATTTTTCCCAAGTAGCAAGAAGATCATCTACCTTTTTTAAATCTGCTGCTCTCATTTCTCTAATCGCCGGTACACTTCCAAGCGTTATCTTTTTCGAATATCCTTCCAATGCATTACAGATTTTATCTCTATACGCCTCAAAATTCACAAACAAGCTTCTTATAATATAAAACTCAATTTCACCCTTCTTGATTTTAGGAGTGACGACCTCGAAAACCTTTGACTGATCAACCGCGTTCAAAGCCGCTATCTTCTCTACAATCTGAGGCATCAATCCGCGCGCTGCTCTTCCAATATGTTCCAGGACATCCTTTGCAGCTGCCGAAAGCGTTGAAATATCAACATCTGCCTTTTTTAGAGATTCCCTTGTCAAGTAGAAATACCGATCCAAACGTATTTTCTCCAAATGTTTTGGCTCAGATTCAACCCATTTAATTATCGAAGGAACATTCCATGCTTTAAATTTCTCATTTTCATTATCAGGCGATTCTATGCACTCAAACATTGCTTTAAATTCTTCATTTTCCGTTGTAAATCTTTTGTTCCACTCATTTAACTGTATAAACAAGTCATTATCCAGCTTTTGAAGAACAAGGAGTTTGGCCAATACTCGTGTGTCAAGAGCGCCTTCATCAGTTCCAAAATACAATTCTGCCAATTTCTTTTTTGTTATATAGGTATTTAAAAATCGTTTTGTTTGTCTAGGATTACCTTTTAAATTTCCTGCAACAATGGCTTTTATTCCGGCAATAACATCTACTGTTTCTTCAAATTTTCTTTTATTCTCATCTCCAATAAACTCCATCGCCTTTTCCTTTATTTTCTGCACATCGATAGCATCATCTGATATGAGAAGCTTTTCTTTTTTTATCTTTTCTAAAAAAGCTTTAAACTGCTCCTTTGGGCAGTACTCTTGTACAACCAAGAACATCAAATAATTTTCTATATCTTTTGATGACAGTTCTGGTATATAAATTGGCAATTGAATAATTTTTTCGATATATTCTTTATCCAAATTCACTGTGTAATTTTCAATTGGTGGATACTTTTTTCTTATGGCATACTGAATAACATTTTCATCTGCTGCAATAATAAAAGTCATTTTTTCTACTGACAAGAAAAGTTTAATTGCCTCTAATGTCTCTATAATTCGATCTGGCTGGCACCTGTCCAAGTCATCGATTAAGACAATAATATTTTCAATTGCATCATCTTCAAGAGCCTTTTGGAATTCTTCTCTGAATTTTCTGACATTATTAACAACACTATTTTCATCATTTACTTCGTCAGTTTTAATATAATCATCCCGAATCGACTGAACAGCATTAGCTGTATTCTTAACACTCTCGCCAATTGCTTCAGCATTCGTAGAAATGCTGATCATAAAAGGCACTGGATTTCCCGTTGCAGCCGATGCAATCAGAGGTGCCCCTACCGATACGGCCTTTGTCGCAAGTTTAAATAAGTCAAGCTTTTTCAATAATTTTGATATGCCGTCTTTTACTTTAGAGGGAATGTCTTTGTGTTCTTTAATTTCACGCAAAAGTGCCTCCATCAAAGCCACTTTTGCATCTTCATATCCCTCAAACATCCAAGCATTAATATTAATACATAATGTTTTTTCCTTTTTCTGTGCTTTCTCATCAATTTTCTGTTTTATCAATTTAAGAAGGGTTGATTTTCCAGCACCCCAGACTCCAAATACTCCGATGGTTAATGGTTTGTAATTTGGATTCTGAGAAATGTCTGCAATGACGTTTGCATATGGTTCATAAAACAAGATATCTACTTCTGAAGCATTATCCAACCACATTTTCAAATTCCTCCAATATCTAATCACTCTTTGCACCGTTGCTGGCAATACTCTTGAATGCCCCTAGAATAGAAGCTGATCACACGAGCATCAAAGTCATTCGCTTCTTTCAGTACCAGACCGTAGGGCATGAAATCTTCAAAATAAATTTTACACTCACCAACTGTACTCACATGTGCTACACATCTTTCCGTGTGCATAATGTACGCCCATCGCCTCCACCACCTTATTTGACTGATGCACGTTCTCTTTTCTACCATTGTACCTTCTTTTATGTTCCAAGACAAGATGTAAAAAAGCTCTTGGCCCCTATATTAAAGGCCAAGAGCTTTTTTTGCTTGCCGCTGAGCTGCTGCTTCAAAGATTGTGTTCAGCTTAATTTTCAATCATCTACACTTTGCGTTTCAGATAATTCTTCCCAGTCTTCCGGGTTTCCACACCTACGGAGATACTCATGCCCGCCATCGACTGCACACGATCCGCAAGAACAAAATTTGAAATCATATACAGTGCAGCTTTCAATAACGTCCCTGCACTTTTTACACCGGATCATATTTCTCACTATTTTCATTATGCACGTCACCCGCAGTCAATTATCGAAGTTCATATCATTTTTTGAGCCGCAAATAATATTTTTCAAGGCTCTTATCGCAGACATCCACAATATGCAGCCAATCTTCCCGTGTAAGCTTGCGGAAGATGATCGGGTTCACCTCGATAGTCTCCACGTCCTTGCAGCGCATCAAGAATCGCATATCCTCAAAGCGCTTGAAGGGGTTGGAGAGGATGTTCTTCTCCACATCCTTCCGGGTATAACCGCCCTTCTGATAAATGCTGGTGGATTTCTCTGCGATCATCCCGTGCGCCTTGCGGTCCTCGTAGAAGTCGATGAAGTAGTCCACCACATCCGGCAGGGCAACTCTGCCGCTGGTGTCCATGTACTCATAGATTGCTTTGAGCAGCACCGGCTTGTAGGAATAGCTCATGTCCATCGTTTCAATAAACTTCATGAACTTGTCCGCCATATTCTGCGGCGTAATGAGATCCCAGCCATACTGTTTCGCAATGTTGCGGATGCTTTCCTCCCGGAAATAGTGGAACATCCGCTTATCACCAAAGGGAATCGAAAGGTCCGGTTTGACTTTTCCGTCCTTAATGTAGCGCTCCACCGTCTCGGACTGCACATCCACCATCCGGACGAACTCGATCTGCGAGATCATATCCTTGACGCTGTTCTGCCAGTTGAAAAGGTCAATGATCTCATAGTCGGACACATCGATTGGCACATCCAGCCATGCCTCCGGCTTTTCGCCCTGGAACAGCATATCCTGATCCAGCTTGCGCTTGTTCTCCGGCGCCAGCACATACGCCATGGGCTGGTATTTTGCAATGTCCAGTACCCGGTGCAGACTGTAGGGCATATTGAACATATTAGCGTTGTCCACAAAGTCAACCACCAGCAGATCCTCTTTGCCCGGGCAGCGGCGTGTACCACGACCAAGCTGCTGTAAATAAATCGTTTTGGACATGGTCGGGCGCGCCATGAACAGCACCGTGGTATGCGGGCTGTCCCAGCCTTCGTTCAGAAGGTCGCAGGCGCAAAGAACATTGGTCGAGCCGGTTTCATAGTCCTTCAGGATTTTTTCCCGAACCTCAACACGATCCCGCCCGGAAACTGCTTCTGCCTTCACGCCGCTGTCACGCAGCAACTTTGCAATTTCGGCTGCATGGTCTACGCTGGCACAGAAGATTACTGTCTTTTTGCCGTTGACGTACTTTAAATATGTATCAACGATCAACTGATTCCGTTCCGGGATGAACAGCTTGCTTTCCAGATCCTGCGAATTGTATTTGATGCCGTTGATCCGCACATCGGTCAGGTCGATGTTGGTCTTGACCCGGATACAGCGAATCGGCACCAGAACGCCACGCTCCACGGCAGTCTTGAGATCCATTTTGTGGGCAACATTCTGGAACAGCTCCAGCATATCTTCGCCATCGCTGCGTTCCGGGGTAGCGGTCAAACCCAAAATAAACTTCGGGTGGAAGTAGGTGAAAATCTTCTGGTAGGTGTTGGCTGCCGCATGGTGACATTCGTCCACAATCAGGTAGTCAAAATCCATAGGCGAGAACTTTTCCAGATCCTTAGAGATGCTCTGCACCGTGGCAAAAATGACCGTCTGGGTCATATCCTTCTGACTTCCGGTGTACTCTCCCAAAGTCGCTTCCGGCCAGACCTTAGCAAAGGTTTCTTTTGCCTGCGATGCCAGTTTCAGGGCATTGACCAGAAACAGCGTGCGTCCGCCCACGGCCTTGGCATCCGTTGCTGCCGTGATGGTTTTTCCAACGCCGGTCGCATGGTACAGCAGAGCAATGGTCTTGCCGTCCTCTCGCATTTTCTGCAGGTTCTCGGCGGCCTCCTGCTGGTAGTCCCGAAGCTCGATAGTCTGCCCCATCTGAACCGGCAGATCGGCTTCAAATGCCTTGAACATGGGGCTGGTGCCCAGAAACGTGATCAGCTCATCCTTGACCTTTTCCGGCTGCTTTTCCAGCTAGCTGTAGATCCAACGGTAGACTTTCCAGTTGTCATAGATCAGGCTGTTCTGTTTCAGGAGGTCATCAGCGTATTTGTTTTCGGACACCTTGCTAGGGTTGTGGTAGGTCTCACCGTCAATCTCGATTGCAATTTTGGATTCAGGCGATTCCAGCGCAAAGTCGATATAGCGATGCCGACCATAGATGTCCACGCAGGGGTACTGGACCTGCAAATTTTCGGTCTTTTCCGGGCCAAAAGCCTCACAGAAAAGCTGCACAAACAGCTCCTCCGCACGGCTGTTGACACTGGTTGCTTTCATTGGCTCCATGGTGGCCTCCTAAAACGATATTCCCAATTAAGATTTATAATTTTATTATATCATACGCAAAAAGCTCTGTATAGTTTGTTTCTTTGGCAAGGTTTTCTGTCCTTGCTGCTTAATTCTATACCTTTATAAGAGAACTCATTGATTTTTTATTTGACTGACGTTTCCAAAAAATAACCATAAATTTTTTCTCAAAAGACTTAACTCTACTGCATCCATGGGCTTCTACTAAGCGAAGACACTTACAGTTGGAAGTGAAAGCGGGGTTTTACCATGGATTATAATGCAGTTTTGAATCGTGTACGCCCGATGCTGACGAACGGCAATCACCTGTCTGCGCAAGGCTTTGATGCGCTGTTTGGTTCCTGTTCTCAGCAGGAACAGGAGCATCTGCTGGCCGAGCTGGCGGGGCTCGGCATCCTAGTGGATACCAGCGCCGCTATACCCAGCAGCAGAAAGGCCACTTCTTTCTGCCGCAGCGACTTTACCTCCAAGCAGCTTTGGTCTATGACCAACGAGCAGCTCTGCGTATTGGCACAGCAGGGTGATGAGAGCGCCAAGGATATCCTCGTGCGCAAGACCGCCGGTTTTGTCCACCTGATGGCCCGCAGAGTTCCGCAACTGCTCGCCCATAGCTGCCTGACCGAGGAGGACAACTTCCAGAACGGCATTCTGGGACTGTTTACTGCGGTCCAGCGGTTCGATGCGCTGCAGGGCTACAGCTTCCTGACCTACGCCGCCTACTGGATTCGCCAGTCCATCCTGCGCGAAGCCATCAATACCGGCCTTACGGTACGCATCCCGGTACACTATTTTGACACGCTCTGCCGGGTGCGTGTCGTCTGCACCACCTGCATGCAGCTGGATGGTCCGGATCTCTGGCGTGCCATTGCCGAGGCTGAAACCGGCAGCGGTCACCCCTGCACGGTGGAGCAGGCGCGCCGCTACCTGAGCGACATGCTCGTTTACCTCAACGTTACCAGCCTGAACCTTATGGTCGGCGAGAGCCACGACACCGAGCTTGCGGAGCTTCTGGCGGATGACGTCAGCCCCGATCCTGTGGACACTGTGAGCGAGAACGAGACCGTTCAGGAAGTCCGGTTGCTTCTTTCTCAGCTTCCCGAACGCGAGTCCACTGTTCTCCGGCTGCGCTACGGTATCCCGGATGACCGCTGCCGTACACTGGACGAGATCGGTGCGCAGCTGGGCGTCACGCGGGAACGTATCCGCCAGATTCAGGTGCGTGCCGAGCGCCACCTGCGGGAGATGCTGAAGCGCCGCTCCTCATCCACCCTTTTTGCTGCCTGATTTTTTGACCTGATGGAGGATTTTGCCATGAATACATTGCTTTGTTCTTATCTTTTCGCCCATGCTGCTGAGGATACTCTGTTTGTCTTGTGGGGTTTTTCTTCGGAGGACGCCGGTCTTCCGCGTCCTTCTCTGGATGCTTTGCTGCAGCAGCGCCTGTCCCGCTACCTGAGCAGTCTGCTGCAGCAGAACCCCTGTGTGATCACCGCAGAGGAGTTTGCCCTGCATGCCGATACCCTTGCGCAGGAGTTCCCGCACATCATTCTGGTGCAGAACACCTGCTACCGCACGCTGCTCCCTGTGTCTGTGACGCTTACGCCGGAGATGCAGTCCGGCCTTCTGAGCCACTTTGACCCGGAAACGCCGCAGGATGCTCCGCTGCCCGGCATTGAGCCCTGCCTGCGGGTCTACTCCAACCTGCTGCATACGGAGGAAGGCATCGCCTGCTGCATTCCTTTGGACGCTCTTCTGCGTCAGTACCCGCAGGTCGAGCGCGTATCGTTTGGTGCAGCACCGCATACGGTTCCCGAAACCGCCGCCAGCAGCTCTGCCTTTGCGCTTACCGGGGAAGCCGATTATTTCTGTCTCGTGCAGCAGCTGTGCCGCGGCAAAACGCTCTGCGTTTCAGCCGACAGCTTCATCGGCGATGAAGCTGGTCTTGCCGCCAGCCTTGCGGCGCTGGCTGGCGCTTTTCCCGGTCAGCTTTCCAGAGCGCATGCGCAGACGATGCAGCCAGAGCGCCCCGTCTGCCCGGAGGCGCGCACCCTTCTGCAGCAGCACTGGGGTTACCCGGATTTTCTCCCGCTGGATGTCTACGACCTGGACGCTCTGCATCGCGGCGAGAAGAAGCTGCGCACCATCACCCAGGAGGACATCATCGATGACCTCATCCAGCAGGCAGAGCTTTGCCGTGCAGGGCAGATTTACCGCGACCTGTTCGTTACCGCATCTACCGGTGCGGGCAAGAGCGTGATGTTCCAGATCCCGGCCATTGATCTGGCCGAGAAGTACGGGATGGTCACGCTGGTGATCTCGCCGCTGATCGGCCTGATGAACGATCAGGTGCAGGGCATGGAGAAGCACCGCTACGCCAAGGCCCGCACCATCAACTCCGACATCCCGCCCATGGTCAAAAAGACCATTGCGCAGGAGGTGCAGGAAGGCCGCTGCGACATCCTGTATCTTTCGCCGGAGTCCTTGCTGAGCCGCAGCGATATCTCCGACCTGATCGGTGACCGTGCCATCGGCCTGCTGATCGTGGACGAGGCCCATATTGTGACCACTTGGGGCAAGCAGTTCCGCCCGGACTACTGGTTTCTGGGTGACTACGTGAACAAGCTGCGCAAACAGCAGCTGAACGGTCCGCACCAGCATGCCTTTGTCACCGCCACCTTTACGGCCACGGCCACCTATGGCGGCGAGGAGGACATGTACCGCGAGACCCTGCGCAGCCTGCACATGTCGCCGGACCCCATCGTTTATCTGGGCTGCGTGCGCCGCCGCAACATCGAGCTGTGCATCCGGGAGGTGCCCCGCGTGACCGGCCGCCGGGAGTACGAGCTGGACAAGTTCCAGGCTCTGACCGGACAGATCACCACCGCACTGGAGCAGGGGCAGAAGACCCTGATCTACTTTCCCACCGTCAGTCTGCTGGAGCGCTTCTACACTCATTGCCTTGCACAGCGGCTGGGCAAGGCTGTGACCCGCTACCACGCGCAGCTTTCCGGCGAGGCCAAAGCGGAGAATCTGGAGGATTTCCGCAGCGGCAAGCGCCGGATCATGCTGGCCACCAAGGCCTTTGGCATGGGCATCGACATCCCGGACATTGCCCTTGTGCTGCACTTTGCCCCCACCGGCAACCTGTGTGATTACACGCAGGAGATCGGCCGCGCCGCCCGTGACCCGGAGATCCATGGCCGTGCCGTGTACGAGCACATGGCCAACGACTTCAAGCACATCAACCGCCTGCACGGCCTTTCCAGCATTCAGCCCTGGCAGCTGGTGCAGGTGATGCGCAAGGTGCTGCAGCTGTACCGCCAGCACCGCGCCAGCCAGCCGGCCACTGCCACCAAGCACCGCAACGAGCTTCTGGTGGACGCCGAGAGCTTTGCCTACATCTTTGCCAGCCCTAACGGCGAGCACCAGCAGGACCCGCTGGCCAAGGTCAAGACCGCCATGCTGCTGATCCAGAAGGACAGCGAAGCACGCGGCTATGCGCCCTTCATCATGCGGCCCTCTCCTCTGTTCACCCACGGGTATTTCCTGCTCAACAGCGCCGATGCCGCCGCAGTCAACCGCATCTGTACCGGTGCTGCCGCCCTGCAGGATGAGGCTGCCGGGGTCTACGACGTAGACCTTGCCCGCCTGTGGAGCAGCCGCTGGCAGAACGATTTTTCCTTCCCGCAGTTCAAGTATTTGTTGTATACTCACAGCGACAAGCTGCCGCTGAATGCCCAGCTGCACCTGACCCCCGCCATGCAGCTGACGCTGGCGTGGCACGCCAATGCGGATGCCCGTTTTTCCGTTCTGCTGCGCGCCCTGAAGGAGATCTTCTTCGAGGCTGCCCGCCGCGGTCAGTATCTCTACGACCGGGATGCCGCCACCCGGCTGGCGCAGACCACGGGTCTGAGCAGCACCCGTGCCACCAGTGCAGTGCGCGTAGTGCTGGCGGCTGTGCAGTCCTGGCAGCAGCATTCGTCCCGCCTGCAGCGCACCCGTGTGCTGCGCCGCGGCACCACGCAGGAAGGCGCAGAGTACAGCGTCGTGGACCCCTTCATCAGCGAGTTTTTCCACTGGCTGGAGCAGAGTTTTGCTGTTCTGCACAGCGGCGAGACCTGCCGCTATCTACCGGTGAACGATTCCGCACAAAGCAGCGAGCGTCTGACCCCGGCTCTGGGTGTGCTGGAAGAGCTGGATCTGCTCCACTTTGCCCTGCTGGGCGGCTCCAACAGCCGTCTGTACCTCTACATCAACCAGACCCAGACCATGGAACTGGCTGACCGCGGCTTTTACCGCAACCACTTGCTGGAGCGCATTGCCCAGCGCCACACCGATGCTGTGCGGTTGATGAGCTGGCTGTTTACCAGCGGCTTTTCCAGCGAGCAGCTCTGGGACCGCATCGAGGAATACTTCCTCGGCCTGCCCATTCAGGGCTTTGACGCCGCATCCACCGCTTCTGCCGAATCGAGGTGACTGCTATGATCCGCTTCTTCTATTCTGCTCGAGCTTCTCCTTCCTGGAGCAGTGCGAACCTCCTCACGACATGCTTCTCTGTCCTCCTGAAAAGCAACGGTTCGCACCACGGAAAAGCTATCATTTGCCCCAAAAAGTTCTTTCCTTTTCCAGAAATCCGAGGTATAATGAGGATATAGTATGCATCTTTTCTGATTCCGGCAAAGAATTTTGCTGTTTTTGGGGTAAAGTTTGCTATTGCAATTTATCCCCGCAAGGGGACGGAAACTCATATCGCCCTTTTCTTCCCACAAGTCACGGGAAATTGCAATTTATCCCCGCAAGGGGACGGAAACGGGCTCACCTTGATGGTTGCATCCGCCGTCACAAAATTGCAATTTATCCCCGCAAGGGGACGGAAACCAGTGATTTCAAAATCGTCGTTCACGATGGTCAGATTGCAATTTATCCCCGCAAGGGGACGGAAACAGCCTGCCCATGATTGCTACAACGTTGAGCATCTCATTGCAATTTATCCCCGCGAGGGGACGAAAACGTCATATAAACCCCCGCTTTCGTTGCTTTCGTATCGCCATCCCCGTAAGGGGGCGAAAACTGCACAATCCGCACACCAACGCCTTCTATGTACAATTGCGGCTTATCCCCGTAAGGGGACGAAAGCTTGATGTCGCACTCGTCTGCGTAACTCTCGATTTATTGCAATTTATCCCCGCAAGGGGACAAAAAGCACCTCTGCCACTGGCGTTTGCCAGCAGCGGAGGTGCTTTGCTTTTTCTTATATTCTATTTTACAGGTTGGGAGCTGCGCCTGCCGGGATCGTCTTTGTGACAGGCAGCGCCTTGACGCCTTGCGGAACATCCGGCTTCATGGGGCGGATCTCCTGCAGATAATCGGCCACGTCCTGCAGGGTCTGCTCAATGTGGGCTGTGTCCAACGGAAGAATACGGTCGCTCTGCAGACCAAAAGCCGTATCGCTGGCATGGTTGATCTGGTTGCGGTACTGCATCACGCGTTGGTAGAACAGTGCCGCATCCTCGATCTGCCATCGGACATCCGGGTCGATCACCAGCTGACCGGAAGCGAGGATCGTATCCATATAGTCGTGCATTTCTTTCGAATTGGCTACGCCAAACAGCATATTGCCATCTGCATCATCTTTATTTTTGGTCAGACGCAAATCGGTTGTACAAATTTCTTTCCAGCGGCCTTTCTGTAGCAATGCCAACCGGCAGAAATGGAAGTGGAACAGCGGATATACCCATGCCTTGCCCTTATTCTGATTCTGTGCCGCCAGATATGCCCAGCCGGTTTCTGTGGGCTGCACAAAAAGATGACGGCAGACATAGGCCGGCATCTGCTCGCACAGCAATGTCAGCGCCTGCTGATACATGCTGTGTTCTGCGCACCAGCTTACCAGCGCAGGAAGATTGTTTTTGGGGGAAGCCAGCAGCCCTTCAAATTCTGTGCGGAAGCGGTCATTCAACAGGTGGAAGAACAGGCTGGTCAGATTTTTGCTCTCCTTGGGCGGCGCCTGCAGTGCCTGTGCGATCTGGCTCAGGTCTTCATTCAGCGCCTGCACCCGGCACAGCGCCAAATCATCCGAGAACTGGTTGATCCGGGCCAGCAGGGTGTGCAGAGCCGGGTCGTTCTCGCCCTCGCTCCACAAATAGCCTTTCAGCTTCTGTGCAGTGCCGGTGGAAAAGAACTCGTCCATCGCCGTGATGAGGTCGAACAGGCTGTACAGCTGACTGCTGTCATGGATGCGGGAAGTACCATCTGGAAGCAGTTCGGAGTAGATTACCCTGCGGGTCTCCACACTGCGCAGGTCGCGCATACAGCGAGCTGCCGTTACCAGAAGCATCGCCGTGTCCCGCATTCCGCCGGAAAGATCAATGGATAGGGTATCTTCCGCTTCAATTTTTCCCAGCAGCAGAGAGATAGCCCGGAACTGCGCCTTGTCGTCCATGCTGTCCGGCACCGGGATCACTACAAGCCGCTCTGCCGGAATGCCCGCCGAAGGCAGGAATACATCCCGGAAATATTCCACGGTGGTGCAGGTTTTCCCATCCGGCAGATGCACGGTAGGGCTGGTGCGCACCAGTTCACTGCACAGCGCCAGAATGCAGTCCGGCCCTTCCTTGTGCTTTTTCAGCTCCAAAACCGCCGCTTCGTTGGTCTGGGTATGAATGTTCGGATTTTTGCCGAAGGGGCTCATATATAAAAGCAATACACTGCGTTCCATCTTATACCTCCTCCTGTTCCGCCTGCATCTGCATCAGTCTCTGCTGCCATGTTTTGCGCCGCTGCGATACAGCCGCTTTGCTCACGCCGAGAAACTCTGCCACGGTCTTATCCTGTGCCGGGTTGCGCCCCGGCTCCAGCAGCGCATGGACGGCAGCGCATTCCAGCGCCTTGGGTGCATAGGGCGGCTGAACCGTAAACTCCACATACCGGTGCAGCAGCAGGATATCCCACAGACAGTTGTCCTGTTCCAGCGGACGCAGATCATCGCAGTTTGCCAGCCGCGCGGGCGCATCCTCTGCCGGGTCCAGCGCGTCATTGTTGCGCAGAAAACCCATCAGCACGCTGCTCCACAACGGGCCAGCTGTCTTGCCGTATTTTTCCTTCTGCTGCAGGTTCATCAGCCCTATGCCGCGGTGCAGCCATGCCAGCATTTCACTGCTCTGCTCCACCTGCTCTTCCACGCTTTTTTCTTGGGAGGCCACCCGGTCACCCAGCGCCGAATCCTCTCCGCCAGTGTCGTCCAGACTGAGTACCGACTGCTTATTGCGCAGTGCTTCCCGCAGGGTCTTTACACCCACCCCGATAATATCGGCGATCACCTGTTCTTTTTCCGGGTCACGACAGAGCATACTCTCTGTAATTCCGTTCTTTTCCATGTACTCCAGCGCTTTTTTGATCTTGCGGTTCGTTTCGCGTCCGAAACCCGTCACAGCCATTTCTTCCTGCTGCTGGTCATGTGACTGTGCATGACGGACAGCGGTGCGCAGATACATACTGAAGGTCTGTCCGGGTTTCGGTTCCCAAAGATCAAACGCATCCAGAAACGCATCGCAGAAATCCGCGCTGTTCCATGCCTCCTCTCCCCTTCCGGGAGCCTGTGTGGTCAGAAAGCATTCCGCCCAGAAAGCGCGGAACCGTTCATCATTAGCATCGTGCAGCTTTTTGCGCTGTTCCGGCGGCAGCTGCAGCAGCGGCGAAGCGTCAATGTCCGCCCATGTTTTCATGTCATTCATCGCTGCTTAGTCCTCCCGGTGCTCGTTCATCCAGATCAGCTGATGGAACACTTGTTCGGCGGTCTTGCTGTCACGCATGGTGCCTACCAGCCCGGCAAGCTGATACAGTGCCGCCATATCGTAAAGCCGTGCGCTGAGCACCTGTCCGTTTTCCCGTTTGACCTCGCCATAATACACGCCGCCTACTTCCAGCTCGGTATGGGTAGCTTCGGCGCAGGTCAATGCCGTCAACGTGACCACCGGGATGCTCTTGGAGCCGTAGGTGATGCATGCATACACCCGGGTGACCTGCGGCAGAGCATCCACCAGATCCCGGCACAGGCCGATCAGCGTTTCCGGGCGCTGATCCTCGGACAGGTGGAGCTGGTGCACCTGATCTTCTGCAATACCCAGCTGTGCCAGCTCTTCCAGCAGGCGCTGATAATTGCGGGCGGTATCGGCATTTTCCTGCCGGATGGCCAGCAACTGCACCGTGTCCCCGGGTTCAAGGGTATCCCGCATCACCTGCACGATGGGAAAACAGGTGGCCGTGGGCGCACCTGCCCGCTCCCGCTGGTACAGCATGGGGTCCAGCTTTCCCTGCAAAGGCACGGTGGTGATATAAGTCTTTAGCACAGGGCAACACTCCTTTTTATAAGATCCATTATCTGCATCATACCATGAAACTGCCCTGCGCACAAGGCAGGCTGAATGAATTTATGGCCGTTCTTTTCAGCGCAAAAGCACATCATTGTAATAAAGTGAGCATTTTCTAACCATCCGGCTCTTCAGTTTTGCGGTGTTTTGTGATATATTTAGGGTACAATCCCCGTAAGGGGGCGAAAACAAACGCCCGTCCAGCCAGATAGCACAGCTCTTAGTACAATCCCCGTAAGGGGGCGAAAACCGGTCATACACGGAATCCATATCGAAAAATTCAGTACCATCCCCGTAAGGGGACAGAAACTTTGTCGTTGCCTTGCGTGTGTTATCGAACAACGGATTTCAAATTATCCCCGCAAGGGGACGGAAACATGATTCCGTTTGCCATATTCCGTGCCATCTCGCATTTCAACTTATCCCCGTAAGGGGGCGAAAACTGATGGATGCCCAGCTCAATCTCGAACTTTTTCGTACCATCCTCGTAAGGGGGCGAAAACGTACGGTTGTTGCCGTTCTTGTCCTGATAGTTAGTACTATCCCCGTAAGGGGGCGAAAACTCCGCAAAGCTGGCACGGACTACCAGAATCTCGGTACAATCCCCGTAAGGGGGCGAAAGCCCGCCCACAGGCAATGCCGCTCTCTACAAAGGCGTACAATCCCCGTAAGGGGGCGAAAACAGATCATAACCCTCGTCGCCGACCATTGAATCAGTACCATCCCCGTAAGGGGGCAAACCAAAGCAAGAAAAGTAATTTCAAGTTTCTTGCTTAACTATCCGCATTCCATGGGCTTTTTCTCTTTGCAATGTCAAGGAGGAATGCCCTATGCTCATCAACTTTACCAATCATCCGTCCGCCCTGTGGAGTGCCGAACAAAAGGCTGCGGCACAGGTCTACGGCAAGGTGATAGACCTTGCCTTCCCTGCCATCGACCCCGCCACCAACGAGGCCGTGCTGGACTCCCTTGCCGCGGTATATGCCGACCACATCCTGCACCTTAACCCGGACGCCGTGCTCTGTCAGGGCGAGTGCACCTTTGTGTACCGGGTAGTCCAGCGTCTGGAAGCCGCGGGCATCCCCACGCTGGCTGCCTGCTCCCGCCGCAAGAGCCAGGAGACCACCTACCCGGACGGCAGTACCCTAAAGCGCAGCATCTTCGCCTTTGCAGGCTTCCGCCGCTATGGCTCGCCCTGAAAAGGGATTTCAATTGTTCCACCGCCGTGGTATAATGGGGCTGCCCCGTAAGGGGACGGAAACTTTTCTTTGCTCATGTTATCATATTTACTAGGTCTGATTTCAACTTATCCCCGCAAGGGGACGGAAACGCGTAGCAGAGAAAAGAGGTAAAAAGAAAACGCCAGATTTCAACTCATCCCCGCAAGGGGACGAAAACTCGGCAACGAGGTGGATGTATGTGCAGGTGTTGCATCGCAATTTATCCCCGCAAGGGGACGAAAATTTGATTTGGACATAGGACAGACGGACTTCATCATTTCAACTTATCCCCACAAGGGGACGGAAACATATTCTTACTACCCTTGGGTCTTGCCATAATATATTTCAACTTATCCCCGTGAGGGGACGGAAACTCAAAGTCTGCACTAAAGGTGCGCCACTTGTCCATTTCAACTTATCCCCGCAAGGGGACGAAGACGAGTCCACGTTGGTGATTTTGTAGTATTCCAGCAGATTTCAACTTATCCCCGTAAAACCCTCTCAGGCGCTGCGCGCCAGCTCTCCCGAAGGGAGAGCTTAGTACAGGGTAACGGCAGCTGCAAAAGCTCCCCCTTTCGGGGGAGCTGGCACGGCGTAAGCCGTGACTGAGAGGGTTCTCCCCGTGAGGGGACGGAAACCGCTTGTTTTCGCGGTATGCGTTCACTTTTTCTTCATTACAACTTCTCCCCGCAAGGGGACGGAAACGTCATCTGCTGTCGGTCAAGTCCTTGCAATGCAGATTTCAACTTATCCCTGCAAAACCCTCTCAGGCGCTGCGCGCCAGCTTCCCCGTAAGGGGGCGAAAACACGTTCTCGTCACGGAAAAATTCGTTCCAGATTGTACCATCCCCGTAAGGGGACAAAAAACTCCGCATCAAAAAAAGATGTGGAGTTTTTCTTTTACAAACCTTAACTTCTTGTTTTCCGTGGGCTGTCCCTCTATGAACAGAACGATTGCAGCTGCTGTGATATTTTCTCTGCTGCGGCTTTTGCATAGCGACAAAATGTGTTATAATAAAGCCAATTCCAAGCATCTCTTACAAAATTGACAAATGCGTTTTCCGTTTATTGTGCAATTGTTCCACAATCCGTAAAGGAGATGGTATTTTGAACGTTCTCACCCTGCATTCCACCTATGGCGGGCTGCTGCACGACACCGGCAAAGCGGTGTACCGTGCCGGTGGGCAGCGCGGCAGCCACAGTAAACAGGGCTACCAATTTTTGCACGGTGTTTTGCCCGGTGCAGGCTGGGCACCGGCGCTGGACTGTGTGCGCTACCACCACGCCGCCGCGCTGCGCGGTGCTGCAAAGGCTCTGCCAGCCGATTCCCCGGCCTATATCGTTTATCTGGCAGATGATCTTTCTGCCGCCGCAGACCGCCGGGAGGTCGAAGGCGAAAGCAGTTTCTTCCGGCGGGATCTTCCGCTGGACTCGGTGTTCACCCACCTGAACGGTTCCCACCCCGGCTGGATGATGCCTGCGCAGCCGCAGGACGGCAGTCTGAAGCTGCCACGGCCGCAGCAGCCGCTTTCCGCTTCCGTTTATGCAGATGCCGTGCGCAAGCTGAGCGAGTGCCTGCCAGATCTGCAGCCGCAGCCGGAGTGGATCAACTCGCTGCTGGGTCTGCTGGAAACGCAGTTCAGCTGTTTTCCGTCCAGCACCTTTACCGGCGAAAGCCCGGATATTTCCCTGTTTGACCACGCCAAGACCACCGCAGCCATTGCGGCGTGCATCAGCGAATATGTGCAGGCAAACAACATCACCGACCTGTGCAAAGCGCTTTTTGAGCAGGAGAAGGATTTTTGTCAGAAGGACGTTTTTCTGCTTTACACCGCCGATTTTTCCCACATTCAGAAGTTCCTTTATACCGTCCATACCGAAAACGCCCTGCGCTCCCTGCGCAGCCGGTCGTTCTTTCTGGAGCTGCTCATGGAGCACTATCTGGACGAGCTTCTGGCCGGGTGCGGCGTGTCCCGCGCCAACCTGATCTACAGCGGCGGCGGGCACTGCTATGTGCTGCTGCCCAACACTGCCGCCGTGGCCGATACCCTGACCCGGTGGAACCGGCAGTTCAACCGCTGGCTGCAGCAGCAGTTCGGCACCCAGCTGTTTCTGGCCAACGCATGGACGCCCTGCTCCGGCAACGACCTGACCAATACCCCGGCTGAAAAAAGCCCCTACAAAGAGCTGTTCCGCCGGGTGAACCGTCTGCTGGAGCAGCACAAGTTCCACCGCTATACCGCAGAGGATCTGCGGCAGCTGAACAGTACCGCCGCTTACCCGGATGGCCGGGAATGCAAGGTGTGCGGCACCAGTGCCAACCTGAAGGATGATCTCTGCCCTTGGTGTAAACTGTTTGTAGATCTTTCCATTAAGATCCAGAACAAGCGCGTTCTGGTGGTAAGCCGTCAGCCCTCGGCTGCCGATGACTGCACGCTGCCTGCACTGGACGGCGGCAGCGAATATCTGTCCCTGACGGATCAGTTCTCTGCCCGCAAACGGCTGGCTTCCGGCGAGCCGGTCGCGCGTGTATACACCAAAAATGCACCGTTCACCGGCCTTACTTACAGCACCAACCTGTATGTTGGCGATTACGCCGCCAGCAACAGCATGGAAGAACTGGCCGGGCAGTCCGAGGGCGTGCGCCGCATTGCGGTCTGCCGTATGGATGTGGACAACCTCGGGCACGCATTTATCTCCGGTTTCGAGCAGGAAAACGAGAAAGACCCGGTCAAACGGATGCACTATGTTACCCTGTCCCGCACCTCGGCGTTCTCCCGGCAGATGTCGCTGTTTTTCAAGTGCTACATCAACGGCTTTCTCGAAGGGCTGCAAGTGAGCATCGTCTACGCCGGCGGCGATGATGTGTTCCTTGTGGGCGCATGGAACGATGTGCTGGAAGCAGCGCAGCGCATCCAGAGCAATTTCACTGCATTTTCCTGCGGCGCACTGACTCTCAGCGCAGGCATCGGCATCTTTGATGACCATTACCCCATCCGGCTTTCCGCCGAGGAAACCGCCGCGCTGGAGGAAGCCGCCAAGCATCTGCCCGGCAAAAATGCATTGGCACTGTTCACGCCGGAACGCAAAGCGGTCCGGGATGCAAAGGGCAATCTGCTGGTGCAGCCGGAGCAGGGACATATCTATGCGTGGGATACGTTCCGCACAAAGGTCCTGACCGAAAAGGTCGGCTGCCTGCAAAGCTTCTTCGGCAGGGATAACGCTGAGCACGGAAACGCCCTGCTCTACAACCTGCTGGCACTGCTGCGGGAAGCAGAAAACGACCGCATCAACCTTGCACGGTACGCTTACCTGCTGGCGCGGCTCTCCCCCAAAAAGAGCGCGCCGGACTATCCGCTCTACAGGCAATTTTCTCACAGCATGATGGACTGGGCTTTAGACGCCGTGCAGCGTCACCAGCTCATCACCGCAATTTATATTTATGTCTATCAGAACAGAAAGGGTGGCGACACAGATGGCAGGATGGAATGATAATGGCCGCAGCTATGGCGGCGGTAGCTATAACAACAGCCGAAGCGGATATAGCAACAGCTACAACGGAAACCGCAGCGGTTCCAGCAGCTATAACAGCCGTAGCAGCTATGGACCGCAGAAAGAGCTGCCGCCGGAGATCACGCCGAAAAAGGTGCCGGAAGATTATGTAGACGAAGCCGAGCGTATTATGAGCAACCTGATGAGCCAGCCCAAAAAAGTGACCACTAGCAAAATCCGTGGCCTGCTGAGTCTTGTAACAGAGATTTTTAACGTTGAAAATCTCCGCACCGAAGAAGCACTTTTGCCCGAAAGTGTTGTAAAGATTAATCTGATGCGAGTTCGGGTAGCCTATGAATATGGTCGCGATACCGGAGAAAGTGTCGGTAAAGATAAAGCTTATCCCATGAAAGACTTTATTTCGCAATCGCATCTGCTAGAATACCTCAAGGGCATTTCCACCGACCGTGCGGATCTGATTCGCTTTGCACACTACATGGAAGCGCTGGTCGCTTTCCACCGCTACTTTGGCGGCAAGGAGGGGTAATTATGTATGGAAAAATTCTGATCCGGTGCGATCTGGAAGTGCGCACCGGTATGCACATCGGCGGTTCCTCTGCCTTTTCTGCCATTGGTGCTGTGGACAGCCCGGTGGTGCGTGACCCCTATACCGGTTATCCCATCGTACCCGGCAGCAGTCTGAAAGGCAAACTGCGTACCCTGCTGGCCCGCAGCACCTGTCAGGATATCGAACACATGCCTGCTTTCGATAAGGACGACGAGCGCATTCTGCGTCTGTTCGGTTCCTCGGAGCCGGTGCGCCGTTCCTGCCTGCAGTTTGCGGACGCCTTTTTGTCCAATGCAAAAGAGCTTTCCAACGTAGGTGTGACCGAGGTCAAGACCGAGAACGCAATTTCCCGTGCCAACTCTGTGGCCAATCCTCGCCAAATCGAACGTGTGATCGCCGGTGCAAAGTTCGGTGTCAGCATCGTTTACGATGTGACCGACCCGGCACAGGTCGAGGAAGATCTTTCTCTTCTGGCCAAAGGCATGAAGCTGCTGCAGATGGATTATCTGGGCGGCCATGGTTCCCGCGGCAGCGGCCGTGTCAGCCTGAAAAACTTTGCGCTGGAAGGCTATGGCGCGCAGGTGGATCTCAGCCACCTGAAATCCCTCTTTGATGAGGTGGATAGTTATGAACTATTTTCTGTTTAAGCTTCAGTTTGACACTGCTGTTCATTTCGGAGGAGCCGACTCTGCATTGTCGCTTTATACCTCCGAAGAAACCCTGCGGGCAGATACCCTGTTTTCTGCCCTCTGCCATGAGACCCTCGTCCAGCATGGAGAAGAAGCCCTAGAACAGCTTTGTGCGCAGGTCCGGCAGGGAAAATTCCTGCTCAGCGATACAATGCCCTGGTATGGCGAAACGTTTTACCTGCCAAAGCCCATTGCCGCATCGGAATCCACTGAGGAAGTGGAAACCATCCTGCGTAAAAAGGTAAAAAAGCTAGCATGGGTCCCTGTGTTGGAATTTGACCGCTACACCAGAAGCCTGCATGAAGGTCATTTCACCCCTGACGAGCAACCGGAAAGCTTTGGCACCCACTATGAGCAGACCAAGGCAGCCGTTCCCATGCAGGGGGATACCACGCCGTATCAGGTTGGACTATTCCGTTTTGCGCCGGACTGCGGACTGTATTTCATCTGCGGATTTACCGAAGATGGTCAGGATGAAGATCTGGAGTATTTGCTGGATTGGCTGGGCGCTACCGGCATCGGCGGCAAAGTCAGCTCTGGTTATGGAAAGTTCCATATTGTAGACAAGATTTATCTGAACGAACCTTTTGACGATCAGACGGAGTGGATGTATCACGCTCTTTCTGCCGAGCATGCTCCTTATCTGCTGCTGAGCACCAGCCTGCCGCAGACAGATGAACTGGATAATGCATTAGAGGGTGCCTCCTTCCAGCTGGTGCGCCGCAGCGGCTTTATGGCCTCCGATCGTGTGGAAACTCCACTGAAGAAAAAAACGCAGTATGCCCTTTCGGCAGGATCTGTCCTGCAAAATCGTTATCAGGGTACTTTGTATGATGTTGGTTTGTCGGATGTGCATCCGGTATACCGCTATTCCAAACCGATCTTTATGGGGGTGACATTATGATTCAGCAGGATCATCTGCAGATCTTTGACCTTACTCTGAATGTATGGGCACCTCTGTTTGTTGGCAATGGCAGCAGTTATACCAAAAAAGAGTACATGTACAACACCCGCAATGGCAAAGTCTCCTTTCTGGACGAGCAAAAATTTTTCAGCTTTCTGGTCGAGCACGATCTGGTGGACAAGTACGGGCAGTTTATGCTTAGCGAGCAATCCAATCTCTGGGCATTTCTGACCAAAGACTGCGGCATTTCCGATGCAGAACTGAAAACACTGACGCGCTATCAGATCGAGGTGGGAGATGCTCTGGATGCTGAGCACTCGCTGAAAGAGATCCATGCCTTCCAGCGTGATGCACAGGGCCACGCCTACATTCCCGGCAGCAGCATCAAGGGTGCGCTGCGTACCGCATGGCTGCTGAGTGCGGTATTGGCTGACCGCAGTACCGGACACAGCCTTGCGCCAAACCGCCGGGCCACCTTTCCAGAAGAGAAATATGTCAACCAGCTGCATCTGCACACTCTGAAAGATGAAAGCATCGCTTCGGACGCCGTTAACAGCATTTTCCGTGGCATTCAAGTTTCCGACAGCCTCCCCATCCCGGATACGCAGATGGTCCTTGTCGGAAAATTTGATGCACTTGTGAACGGTTCCTTTGCGAAGGGCAGTAATCGCGGCATCCCCATGTGTCGGGAATGCGCAGCGTCTGGTACTAAGGTACGCTTCAAGCTGACGCTGGATCAGTCGGTGCTGAAGGGGCGCATTACCAAAGAGTCCCTTCTGGAGGCCATTCAGCAGTTTAATACTTATTACGAACAGACGTATAGCAGTCACTTCACTCCGCCGAGCGGTGCAGTCAACCTGCCGCAGCAGCCACACCTGATCCTTGGCGGCGGCTCCGGCTTTTTTGCCAAGTCGCTGGCGTACCCCTATCTGGGTGAAGAAGAGGGGCTGCGCTGGACGGCAGAACAAATGAAACAAATGTTCCGCAACCACAAGCATGAACGTGATGCCGAAAATGGCATTTCCCCGCACACCATGAAATATGCTCGCTTTCGTGGTCGGCTTTATCCCTATGGATATTGCGGGGTGAGTATCTTATGATCCAGCAGATTCAACTGGTTTTATCTCCGCCCAATGATGTGCGGATTCCCCAGTCGTGGTCCTATCGTCTGTATGGCTGGCTGATGTCACAGATTTCTTCTGAATTTGGAGAGCAGATGCATCTGCAAGGGGAACATCCCATTGCGCATTTTCTATGCTTTTCACCGGAAAAGCAGTCTTTGATCTGGACGGTCAATCTGCTGAATGACGCTGCTCGACAGGTAGTTTTCCCCGTTTTGGAATCTGCAAAGGAAATCCCTCTGCATGAATTAACACTCCCAGTTTCAGAGGTTCGCATCTTTCCGGCAGTCTCCGCTGAAGAACTGATCCGTTCTGGGCGTTCCCACAGCGAAACCCGTGCCAAAATTGCTTTTCTATCGCCTTGCGCCTTCAAGCAGTCCGGCCGCTATACTATTTTTCCTCAGGAAACTCTGCTTTTGCAAAGTCTGATTGCGCATTGGAACGCTGCCTTTCCAGAATATGCCCTTATCGATCCTGATGCACTGCAGGCTTTACAGCAGGGGCTTCATATTGTGGATTATAATCTCCATACCACACGTTATCTGCTGAAAGAAACGCGCATTCCAGTCTTTCAAGGCAATGTGACCATCGAGGCACGCCTTGCGCCGCCGCTTCTGGAACTTTGGAACGCGTTGCTTTCTTTTGCATCCCATGGTGGAGTTGGCATCAAAACCACTCTTGGGATGGGAGGCACTACTACGGATTTTTATAAAAAGATACCCGTTATATAAGCCTCATTGCTATCGAGAGACTGTTGCATTGCATCAGTCTCTTTTTATTGTAGCATCATACAAATTATCACGACCTCTATTATTTTTTATAAAAGCAATGCAGCTACAGTATATTTTCTGAGATCAAGAGCTTCTTTTTCAATCAGATGCGGTTTATCATCGATCATTGAATATTCTTCTAACGGGCGCTATAATAAAAGAAAACGGTAAGGAAGTGCACCTATGCTCTACCCCGGTCTGTATGAACAGGTCATCAACAACGCACTGAACCGCGAGCTTGCAGAGATCCCGGAAGCCCGCAAGTCCACTGCGCCCATCGATACGGCGGAGGCTGCCAAGGTACTGGCGCAGTATCTGACCGACGTGGTACAGAAGGGTCTTGAGAACGTGCAGGACAACGGCGGCGGCATCGAGGCGCAGATCCAGCTGGCAAATCAGATCGTGACCACCATCCAGAACACCACACAGGAAGCTGACTTTGCCGCGCTCGGTGTTGACCAGCGGGCAGAGCAGCTTCTTGCGCTTTTGCAGCAGAATGACCCGCGCCTTGCTACAGGAAAAAGCGCAAAAGACCTTGACCGCCCGGAGACCTCTATTGCGCAAAGTTCCCTGTTTACCGGCGCTATCCATGAGCCGCAGATGTACACGGAGCTGAAAAAGGAGATCGTTTCCGCCGACCGCATCGATATGCTGGTCTCTTTTATCAAGTGGAGCGGCTTGCGCCTCATCATGGACGAGCTGCGGCAGTTTGCGCAAAGCGGCGGTGAGCTGCGCATCATCACCACCTCATATATGGGCGCTACGGACGTGAAAGCCATTGAGGAGCTGCGCGCGCTGCCCAATACGAAGATCAAGGTCAGCTACGACACTAAGCGTACCCGGCTCCACGCAAAGACCTATGTGTTTTACCGGGACACCGGTTTTACTACGGCGTATGTAGGCTCCTCCAACCTGTCCAATGCGGCAATTTCCAGCGGTCTGGAATGGAACGTCAAGGTGACCCGAAAGGACCTGCCGGAGACCATCGAAAAGATCGCAGCCACCTTTGAAAGCTATTGGAACTCCAGCGAGTTTGAATATTACGATGAAGGGCAGCGGGAGCGGCTGACCCGCGCTCTGAAAGCCGAAAAATACAGCGAGACCGACCACAGCGGAATCTATACCCTGGATATTCTGCCCTATTCCTACCAGCAGGAAATTCTGGACCGACTGGATGCCGAGCGCACCGTTCGGGGGTATAACCGCAACTTAGTGGTCGCCGCTACCGGCACCGGCAAAACCGTGATCTCCGCACTGGATTACAAGCGCTTCTGCAGGCAGCATCCGGGGCAGCCCTGCCGGCTGCTGTTTGTAGCACACCGGGAGGAAATCCTGAAGCAGAGCCTGTACACCTTCCGGGCGGTACTGAAGGATGCCAATTTCGGCGAGCTGTATGTGGGCAGCCACAAAGCCGACAGCATCGACCATCTGTTTGTTTCCATCCAGACCTTCAATTCGCAGGAGCTTGCCGCCAAAACGGCAGCAGATTTTTACGATTACATCGTTGTAGACGAGTTCCACCATGCGGCCGCACCCACCTACCAGAAGCTGCTGGAATATTACCAGCCGAAGATCCTGCTGGGGCTGACCGCTACCCCGGAACGTATGGACGGCAAAAGCGTTCTGGACTATTTCGGCGGGCGCATTGCCGCCGAGATCCGTCTGCCGGAGGCCATTGACCGGAAACTGCTCTGTCCCTTCCAATATTTCGGCGTCACCGACACCGCAGATCTGAGCAGTCTGAAATGGCGTACCGGCGGCTACGACAAAAACGAGTTGTCCAACCTGTACACCCTCAGCGGCATGGTGGCGGAGCGCCGCGCTGACCTTGTGGTGAACTCCATCCTGAAATATGTCACCGATATCGACGAGGTAAAGGGTCTGGGCTTCTGCGTTTCCATTGCTCATGCCCAATTTATGGCGCGCTACTTTAATACCCGCGGCATTCCATCTATGGCACTGACCGGCGATTCTCCTGACGAGGAGCGCAATGCCGCCAAACAGCGGCTGGTTTCCGGGGAGCTCCGTTTCCTCTTTGTGGTGGACATTTACAACGAAGGCGTGGATATCCCCGAGGTGAACACTGTGCTGTTCCTGCGTCCTACCGAGTCGCTGACCGTGTTTTTGCAGCAGCTGGGGCGCGGCTTACGTCTGGCAGAAAACAAGGATTGCCTGACCGTTCTGGATTTCATCGGACAGGCCAATAAAAAGTATAATTTTGAGGAGAAATTCGCAGCACTGCTCTCAAATACCACCCGCAGCGTCAGCCGGGAGTTCAAGGAGGGCTTTGTCTCTGCGCCTAAGGGCTGCTACATTCAGTTGGAGAAAATTGCTGCAAAGTATGTGCTGGATAATATCAGCGCCTCCTATGACCGCACCTCCGGGCTTGTGGCGCGGGCGGCTGCCTTCACTGAGGATACCGGTCTGCCCCTGACACTTGGGAACTTCCTCGACTACTACCATCTCGACCCTCGTGCAATCTACAGCAAAAAGATCTGCTTCAGCAGGCTGTGCGTCCGCGCAGAGGCGGTACCCGATTTTGCAGAGCCCTTGGAAGAGACCCTGACCAAAGCCCTTGCACGCTTTGCAGTCGTGGATTCCCGCAGGTGGATCCGTTTTTTGCTGGAGCTTCTGCCGAAATTGGACAACACCGACTTTGCGGCTCTATCGCCAGTAGAGAAGCGGATGCTGCAGATGTTCTATGTGACCCTTTGGGGTAAGACCGCAGAAAGCTGGGAGGATGAAGAAGTTCTCGATAACCTGTATGCTCTCTCGGACAGTCCCGTTTTGCTGGGGGAACTGCATGCACTTTTGCAGTATCAATATGACCGCATTGATTTTATCGACGAGCCGGTGGGTGTGGGCTTTGATTGTCCGCTGGACCTGCACTGCACCTATACCCGCGACCAGCTGCTAGTAGCGCTGGACTTTTTGAAGCCTGCCACTGTCCGCGAGGGCGTGAAGTGGCTGCCGGAAAAGCAGCTGGACGTATTCTTTGTGACCCTGAACAAAGCAGACAAGGATTACTCGCCCACCACCATGTACAAGGATTATTCCATCAACGAGAGCCTGTTCCACTGGCAGAGCCAGAGCACCACCGCCGAAAGCTCTGCCACCGGGCAGCGGTACATCCATCACCGGGAAAAAGGAAGCCGGGTGTTGCTGTTCGTGCGTGAGTTCAAGGCAGATGCCCGTTTTGGTGGTGCAGGAGCGTATACCTATCTGGGCACGGTGAACTATGTGAAGCATGAGGGCTCCCGTCCCATGAATATCACATGGAAGCTGGACCGCCCGATTCCTGCAAAGTTCCTCAAAAAGACCAACAAATTGATCGTGGGGTAACATACTATGGACGATATGCTGGCTCGCACCATAATTGAAACTCTTGCAAAAGGTATTAATCCTTTAACCGGTTGGATTCTGTCTGAAAATGATAGTTGTGCTCAGAAAGAAATTCAAGAAGCATTAAAAATCGTATTGGAACATTGCTCCATTGAATCTACCGCTGAATATCTGAAGTCTCTTCCTCGAAACAAAAAGGCAGAGCGTTATTCTCGCGCTGGAACAGCATGGTCGCAAAAAGAAGAACGTGAATTATTGCGGCTCCACCAGCAGGGGAACAGCGTCAAACGAATTTCTTTGATTCTAAAACGTTCTACAGGAGCAATCGAATCCAAATTGAGAAAACTGGGTTGTCCGCTCTATTATGAAAAATAATTCAGGAGATTTTCATGAAAATGATTCGCGTTGTTGCAGCCGTGATCTGCGACGATATTCAGACGAAACATAAAATTTATGCCACTGCCCGCGGCTACGGCGAGTACAAGGGCGGATGGGAGTTCCCGGGCGGCAAAATCGAGCCGGGTGAAACCCCGCAGCAGGCACTGAAACGAGAGATCCGGGAAGAACTGGATACCGAGATCGCGGTAGGCAACCTCATCGACACCATTGAATACGATTATCCGACCTTTCATCTTTCCATGGACTGTTTCTGGTGTGAGGTAGTCTCCGGCAAACTGGTGCTGAAAGAAGCCGAGGCTGCACGCTGGCTGACTAAAAAGGAGCTTGATTCTGTTCCGTGGCTTCCGGCGGACCAACTTCTTTTAGCGCAAATTCGTCCTGCATTATAATTTTTTATGATAAATCCCTCTCTTTAGCTTTCTCAAATTTCCATTTTTCACCCAGATATAATAATCATGATCCAAAGCCTCTGAGTCGAAAGACTCAGAGGCTATTTTTATGTTTGGAGGTGAGCATTTTGTTATTCCGCACCATCACTATCATTATTACCATCGTATTTTAAAGCGCAGCTGCGCAGAAAGGAGAAAGCCTTATGAACTTTTGGTCCGAAATCGTCAAAGAGGTTGGCACCGTCTTGGTGGAAGTCCTCGTCCGCATCGCTGAAGAAATGGAAAACAACGATTGAACAAAATACATTGAAAAGGAGATTTTACTATGCCCGCAAATGTTGAAACGATGTTCTCTGTCCGTGAGACCCCTTGGCACGGCCTTGGCCGTATCATTATGGATGCCCCTGCAAGCCGTGAAGCCTTGGAACTGGCCGGTCTGGATTGGCAGGTGGAAAGCCGTAATATCTATTCCGGCACGGGTGCTATGATCCCCGGCTATCGCGCAAATGTCCGCAGCACTGATGATGCTGTTCTGGGTGTGGTATCCGACCGCTACCGCATTGTGCAGAACGAAGAAGCATTTCAGTTCACCGATGACCTGCTGGGTGAAGGTGTCACTTATGAAACTGCCGGTTCCCTGCAGGGCGGCAGAAAGGTCTGGATGTTGGCAAGGCTTCCGAGGAAATATCTTATTGCTGGAGATCAGGTAGTACCATATCTTGTGATCTTCAACAGTCATGACGGAAGTTCTGGTGTGAAAGTGGCCATGACTCCGATCCGTGTGGTCTGCCAGAACACGCTGAACCTTGCGCTGAATACCGCAAAGCGCAGCTGGACTGCACGCCACACCGAAAATGTTCTGCTGCGGGTGCAGGATGCCCGTGAAACCCTGCAGCTGGCCAGCAACTATATGGTTGAACTCGGCAACCGTGGCGATGAGCTGGCTCGCATCGATTTATCCGATCACAAGGTGCAGGAGTTCATCAATGAGTTTTTCCCGATTTCTGAGGACCTGTCCGATTGCCAGCGGAAGAATAATCTGCGCCTGCAGGAAGAGCTGAAGGCTCGCTACTACAACGCACCGGATCTGGAATGGGTCGGCAAGAACGGTTGGCGCTTTATCAACGCAGTCTCTGATTTTGCTACCCACGCAGACCCTCTCCGCAAGACCAAAAACTACAACGAGAACCTGTTCCTGCGCACCGCAGAGGGCAACCCCATGATCGACAAAGCCTACAAGATGGTGCTGGCAGCAGCATAAAGGAGCAAGCCATGAATGATGTAAATAACCGCATTTTCAGGGAATTCACGGAATTCTTTGACAACGTTGAGAAGAGTGCTTCTGAAATCAGCGTTACCATGGCTTATGAGATCACGATGAAAAGTACCATCAGCACCGCCATTATTGTTTTGGAATCCGAGGGCAGACTGGAGGAGCGCTACTGGAACCATCTCAGGGTGCAAAATAATATTCTGGATTTTCTTTACGACCTGTGGGTTGGCTCTTGCCATTCATTGGCCAGCGACTTTTCCACGATCATGAAAGACTTGGTGGAATATGACTTCATTCTTGCCGAATCTATTATGAAAGAAAGGATGCAAAGCGCATGAAAAGATTGATTTCAACTTTGAACCTGTCCAAAGAGGATTGGCTCCGCTACCGCAAGTGCGGTATTACCGGCACGGATGCCGGGGCTATTCTTGGTCTGAATCCCTACCGCTCGGCATTTCAGGTGTACCACGATAAAATCAGTGATACCTTTGAGAATATCGACAATGAGGCTATGCGTCAGGGACGCGATCTGGAAGATTATGTCGCACAACGCTTCACCGAAGCAACCGGTCTGAAGGTACGCCGTGCAAATGCCATCTACCAAAGTGAGGAACATCCACTGCTTCTGGCGTACTTTGACCGTTTGATTGTCGGGCAGAAAGCAGGACTGGAATGCAAAACGGTTTCACCGTTCTCTGCGGATAAGTGGGCAGATGGCAAAATCCCTGCACATTACATGGCTCAGGTCAATCACTATCTGGCTGTCAGCGGTTTTGACTGCTGGTACATTGCTGCTCTGATTTTCGGGAAGGAACTGGTGATTCACAAGATCACAACCGACAAAGAAGTTCTGAACAACCTCATTGCCAAGGAAGAGCACTTCTGGAAATACAACGTGATGCCCGAAATTCCACCTGTACCTACCGGAAGCGAGTGGGATACACAGCAGATCAATCAGCTGTACTCTGCAGATGATAGAAACAAAACTGCCGATCTGAATCCCATCCGCAATCTGTTGGATAAGCGGCAGGAGCTTTCTGATCAGATTGAACAGCTGGAGCAGGAAAAGACTGCCATCGAGCAACAGGTCAAGCTGCAAATGCAGGATGCTGCCTATGGCACAGCACCGGGCTATAAGGTGTCTTGGGTGTCCTCCGAAAGTAAACGTGTGGATTCCCAGCGGTTAAAAAAGGAACAGCCTGACATTTTTAATCAGTACAGTAAAAATGTGAGCAGTCGCAGGTTTACCATTATCCATGCAGCATAATTTTTGTACGCCTATAGGCACACAAAATTCGCGTTTCAGCTATTTTTGTTTAATAGAAAAGCACAATACTGTTTACACAACAATAATTGTATGCTAAATTCGCGAACAGACCGCATTACGTAATGTCCTTGCATTCCTGCTGGACAATATCGGCAATCCGTTTTCTGCCCGTAATATCAGTGGACGCATGGTTTCGGAAGGAATCAAGACAACCACTGCTACCGTACTGAACTACGTTGATTATTTCAAGGAAGCCTTTATCCTTCTGAATGCAAGCCGCTATGATATCAAAGGAAAAGCACTCCTGTCCAGCACAGAAAAGTACTATGCAGTCGATCTTGGCCTGCGGAACGTTATCAAAAAAAGCGAAAAGCTTGACAGCAACAAGCTGTATGAGAACATCGTATATCTGGAAATGCGGAGCCGTGGCTATGAAGTTCAGGTCGGCAAGCTGGACGACACCGAAATTGATTTTATCTGCTACCGTGGAGATGAAAAGCTCTATATTCAGGTTGCTTACCTGATCACTCCCGCCGATGAAGAACGGGAGTTCGGTAATCTTGAGCGGCTGCACGACAACTATCCTAAGTATGTTATCAGTGGTGATTTGGCGAATTTAAGCCGAAACGGAATCATTCATCGAAACATCATTGATTTTCTGCTCAATCCGTAATTTTCACATCATGGGGCACAACAGTTGACGCTGTTGTGCCCTTTTTTCTTTATCAGAATTGGAGGTATTCTTATGGAAAATCCATTCATAAAATTATTTGCTATCGACTTCAAAGATCATCTGGAAGTCAAGAAGTCCGGCAACACGGAACTGAAATATGTAAGCTGGGCGTATGCCTGGGCGGAGGTGAAAAAGCTGTATCCTTCTGCCAGCTATGAGGTCAAGAAATTCAACGGCCTGCCCTATGTTTATGATCCCATAACCGGCTTCATGGTGTATACCACTGTCACGATTGAGGGCGTTTTGCACGAAATGTGGCTTCCGGTTTTGGACAGTTCCAACAAAGCCATGAAAGCTGTGCCTTACACCTATACCACCCCGAAATGGGACTACAATCCGCAGACCCGCCGCCGTGAAAAGATCGGCATGGAAGAGCGCACCGTAGAAGCAGCCTCCATGTTCGATGTGAATAAAGCCATCATGCGGTGCTTGGTGAAGAACCTTGCTATGTTCGGTCTTGGCCTGTACGTTTATGCCGGAGAGGATTTGCCGGAAGATGCTGCACCGCAGCCGGAGGCAGAACCGCAAAAGCAGCCGAAACCGAGATCCACCAGCCAGAAGCAGGAACAGCCGCCTGTGCCCTGCATCTGTGCCCGGTGCAACCAGCCTATCAAGAGGGTCAAGCTGAAGGACGGTTCTATCATGCGGGCGGCAGAGTTTGCAGCCACCCATGAGGGGATGTGCGCAGACTGCTATAAGGCAACCAGATTGAACGTAGCATAATAAAACTGCTCTATTTCGATGTCACTTGATTCTTGTATGATTCTATATTTCATGGTACACTTACAGTAGTAAGTTCTGAAAGCTCTCCTCTGTGAGCGGAAAGGAGCATTGCATGAAAGATTTGCAGTTTCCTGTTGGAATCTCGAATTTTGAAAAGATTCGAGAAGGCGGGTATTATTATATCGACAAGACCAATCTGATTTCTGAACTTCTTAGCGGTGGTATCGCTGAAGTAACATTGATCACTCGTCCTCGCCGTTTCGGAAAATCTCTCGGTATGAGCACTCTCGCAAATTTTCTGGACATCACCAAAGACAGCAAGCAGATGTTTGAGGGATTGGCGATCTCCAAAAATACGGAACTTTGCAAAAAGTGGATGAATCAGTGTCCTGTGGTCTTTTTCTCTTTCAAGGACACGGACGGTCTGACCTTTGAAAGTGCCTATGGAATGCTGTGCATGAAGCTGGCATTTGCATTTCAGGATTATCAGTTTCTTTTGGACGACGATGCTATTTCTGACGATGACAAAGGCATCTTTAAGCGGATTCTGGGACGCACTGCATCAATGGATGAAACCAAAAGCTGCTTTTTGCTATTGACCCGGATGCTGGAAATCCATTTCAAAAAGTCGGCGGTCGTCATTCTGGATGAGTATGATGTTCCCATTGCCAAAGCCAGCAGCAACGGATATTATTCGCAGATGCTGGACGTGATGCGGGCTATGATGAGTACCACGCTCAAAGACAACACCTCCCTCGACTTTGCTGTTGTTACCGGCTGCCTGAAAATTGCCAAAGAAAGCATTTTTACCGGGACGAACAATTTCGTTTCGGATACGATTCTTTCTCCCCGGTTGAGCGAATCCTTTGGTTTCACACAGACAGATGTAGATCAAATGCTGAAAGATGCCGGTCTTGAATCGCAGTCTGCTGAAATCAAGGCATGGTACGACGGTTATCATTTTGGCGATGCAGACATTTATTGTCCATGGGACGTGATCAGTTATCTGCGGGATTTCCAGTATGGTGTAGCACAGAAGCCGAAAAGCTATTGGAAAAACACCAGTGATAACGCCATCATCCGTTCTTTCATCGACTATGCAGGCGACAATATCACCACAAAGCTCGAAACGCTGATGGCTGGCGGCTCCATTGTCCAGCATATTGAAGAAAACCTGACCTACGATTATCTGCACTCCTCTGAGGAAAATCTTTGGAGTGTGCTGTATCTGACAGGCTATCTGACCAAGGTTCGGGATAAAGATCTGACAGATTCGCTGCCGGATGGCTGCTCTGCGCTGATGATTCCCAATTCAGAGATTCGGGAAATTTTTGAAACCACTGTAAGCAAATGGTTTGATGACAGTGCAAAGGCGTGGAACCGCAGCCCGTTGTTTGATGCAGTCTGGAGCGGAAACAGCGAAGCTCTGACAAAAGAAATGACCAAGCTGCTGCGCATGACCATCAGCTACCATGACTATCGGGAAGATTTTTACCACGCTTTCCTTGCAGGCATCTTTACTGGTGCTGGCTATGTGGTAGAATCCAACAAAGAGCATGGCGAAGGACGCAGCGATGTTATTGTAAAGGACATCCGCAATGGTCGTGTGGCAATTTTTGAAGCCAAGTATGCAAAAACTCTGGATGCTCTGCCGGATGCCTGTGATACTGCCATTCAGCAGATCAATGACCGGATGTATGCGGCAGATTTCCGGGACGACTATGATGACATCCTCTGCTATGGCATCGCATTCTTCAAAAAGCGCTGCATGGTAAGAAAAAAATAATTATCTACTGGGGAGTATCTTCGGATGCTCCCCTTCACTTTTTACAGGACAATCCATTTGGATTGTCCTGTTTTTATTTGGAGGTACACAATGAAAGAAGAAAAAATAAAAGTCCTTGCGCTCCTGCCAATGGAACTGCCAAAGGAGATTGAGCTGGACAACACTCTTGAAGCCATGCAGAAATTTGTAGGCGGGCTGATCGAATGCATTACATTGAGTGACACCGGTTCAGAGGTCACACTAGTCTGCAACGATGAAGGCAAGCTGCTTGGCCTGCCGCTCAATCGTCCGCTGTGGGATGGAGCCGATGTTCTTGCCGGGCCGGGATTTCTGGCCGGATGTGACAACGAAGGGAATCTGACTTCCCTGCCGCAGAGTACAATGGATTTCTACAAAGAGAAATTCAGAGCTTTTATCATTGAAATCTAAGGAGGAATGCCCTATGACCTTTAATGCAATGACCGAAGGTTACGAGGAGATCACGGTTTGCGGAAAGCCTGCGCTGTTCACCAGCATCCGCATCAAGAGAGATACTGTCCCGGACGGCCTGTACGCCTACGATGTCCGGCACGACGATGAGTGCCGGGGCATCCCTTGCGAAATCGCACCCTTTGTAATGGTCAACCACTGGGGTACTATCATCCTTGCGGAACCGCTGAAACTGCTGGACGATGGGCGGCGATATATTGACGAGGACACCGACTGGAACTACGCTCCTTTGGAGGGCGAGGGCACCGCCGACCATGAGCCGTGTACCGCCATTTCCACTTTTATGGCTGTCTACGGCCACCAAAAACTGTCTTAAAGATGCCGTATGGACAGTTTTGTATCAAAATCAGCGGTTTTCAGGCTATTTCGAGCTGCAAAATACAGTCTTAAAAATGTCGCTCGTTATCTTTGAGCCAGAAAGGAGACGCATGAACATCTATGGCTATTGCCGAATCTCTACGGCAAAGCAGAGCATTGACCGTCAGATCCGCAACATCAAGGCCGAATACCCGACTGCCCATATCGTGCAGGAAGCCTACACTGGCACATCCATTTTTCGCCCGGAATGGCTGAAGCTCTATCGGATTCTGAAATCCGGGGATACGGTGGTGTTCGATTCGGTGTCCCGGATGTCTAGAAATGCAGAAGAGGGTTTTGCTCTGTATGAAGACCTCTATCATAAGGGCGTCCGATTGGTGTTTTTGAAAGAGCACCACATCGACACCGAGACTTACAAAAAAGCTCTCTCCGGCAGCATTGCCATGACAGGGACAAATGTGGACTTCATCTTGAAGGGCATCAACGAATATCTGATGGCCTTGGCAAAGGAGCAGATCAAACTGGCCTTTGAACAGTCCGAAAAAGAAGTTGCCGATCTGCACCAGCGTACCCGTGAGGGACTTTTGACCGCCCGGCTGAACGGCAAGCAGGTTGGCCGCAAAAAGGGTGTTGGATTTGAAACGAAAAAATCCAGAGAAGCTAAGCAGATCATCCGCACCCACTGCAAGACCTTTGGCGGCACACTTGACGATGCCGAGTGCATGAAGCTCACCGGTCTTGCCCGGAATACCTATTATAAATATAAGCGTCAGATTCGTGCCGAACTGATAGCAGAGCAGGATTTGCCGAAAGGAGCAAGTTTCTTTTATGAACCGCCAAAATCATTCTGAGCCGGAGAACTGGCTCACCCCGGAGGAACAGCAGGAGTTTTTGGAACTTCTGGCCCAGCTTACCTCGGAGCAGCGTGAAGCGCTGAAAGAAGTGCTCAAATCCTTTACTTAACAAAAATGTGCAGGGCGGCGTTGCTGCTACCCTGCACATTTTATTTTTTTACTTCTACTCGAAGAACCGTTAATCAATTAAATCCAAGAACGCTGCGAAATTCTCTGCCATCAGTTCATCTTTTATTTTGCGTGTCCCATGACAACAGGTATATATCTTTTTATCGTATACATATATTGGATCTCCATTGCAAGTCGCAAAAACGAATCGCTCTTTGCCCATAGAATAATCGGATTGAATTGTTTCCAACTCATCTGCCGGAACGAATCTCACCGCATTACCATCCATGGTCACTTCAACATCCACAGGGTTCGCTTGTTGATAAAATTCTTTCAAAACCTCTGGGCAAGTGGAAAGCAGCTTTGTTTTTTCAAAAACATTCCGCTTATCTTGCTTAATGGCACTTCTGACAAAGTCATCTATCAACATAAGGACCTCCTAAGCAAATATCGGTTTGCATTTTTCAATCATATAAACACGAAGTTTTTCCGAATAATTCCGCTGATGAACAGTATCAGCTATCGTGTAGGTTACGAAGATGACTCCAACTCCGACAGACACAATGATTCCACTTGGGCCGCCAAAAATACCTTGTGCAGTAATGGATACCACTAGTAGTGAAAGCGAGAACAACGCCTGCTTGCCAACTTGGATAGCCGCTGTTTTCAACGATTCACCCTTGCAAACCAGCTTTACAAACTGTACGGTTGAAAAGACACCTATTGTTATAGCTCCAACAGCACCCATATTACACATTTTAGCTATATTTTCCGTAATTTCAAGTCCTACATTGGAGAAAACTCCCGTCAATGCTTGAGATGCTAGTTGTCCTACGGTTCTTCCTATCCCGTATCCAATGGTGGATTGAATACCCGATGAAAGTCCAGACTTACCGCCATTGATTAAAGCATACTTAATGGAATCAGGGGTAACACCCGTTTGCGCCAACGAAACTGCAAAGCCAATAGTAAAACCAACACCAATACCTATTGCAGCAGCTATTCCAATGCCCTTTATTTCATTTCTAAAGACTCTCTTGCTATTTGTTTTCTTAAGCATTTTGTCTTTGTCAATTTTAGGTGCATCGCTTGAATTGTGAAAGTCACCGTTATGCCCTTTTTCAAGATGTTCTTTTCTCGATTTATAAAATTTTATATTGTCGGGGTCTCCCTGATCTTCGGGATGATCTGCTACATTCTTTTGGTGATGGCCTTCAGCACCTCTAACTTTTCCGGTTTCTTTTATTTCCTGACATTGAGCATCATCCCAATCAGATGAACCTCGACCACCCATTTCGACATCGGCTTTTTCATAATCCCACGCAAGCTTAACTGCATCATTTCTTGCACCTGTATATTCTGAATCTTTTGCTAATCCTTCTGCTACTTTATTTGCGATTCTTTCTCTTTCGGCATGGAAAGCATCTAAAAAAGCATTCAGTTGATTATTGAACTGTGTTGTAACCGTAGCAGTGGTGTATGCAGTAGATGAGATAGCTGTTGCTGTTATTCCGCCTGTATAAGAAGAATCCACGCTGAACTTTGGTCTGAATTCTGTGGTTTGATAGAATGTCAAACTTTTATTGTTCCTTAGTGCTGTCAGCATAAGTTTCACCTCAGCTTTCGTTCACACTCAATCGAATACCTTGTTAGCTCTAGTTTTCCGTTATCATCTAGCTTGCTAAAGATATAGGAATAGACATGATTATAGAAAATCAGGGTTTCATTAAATAACCGCCCTGCATCATACGCAAACAGCGTTGTGGAAACAAGGCCAAAAAGCTGGCTCTTATCTTTATACCGCGATTCATTATTCTTGAAACTTGTAAAAGCAGAGTTGTATGCATTAACAGCCTTTTTGTTGTAGTCGATATTATCTTTGTACTCCAACTGGCGCATCTTGGCACTGATGGTATCAGTGCAGCTCTTGTTCAACTGGTCATAATGTGTTTTCTGCTCTGACGTTAAGTTATCATGGTCAATTTCAGCATCCACAGCACTAATTTCCTGCAAGAGCTTGTCAAACTCTGCATGGGTCTTGGCATTTTCCAACTTCTGCTTTATGGTATAGAGCTTTTTGATTTGCGTGGTGTTGGTGGCCTCGATTGCTCTTTTCTGTTTTTCGTATTCTTCCTGTTCGAGCTGTGCAATGTCCGTAACTACTGCACCAAGTCGATTATGGTACACATGAATGTCGTTGATGATGTCATCCGTAAGATCTGCATTTTCTTCATAAAAAGAGAGAACAAGATTTGCTTGGTCTGCAAAACTCTTACGTTCATCGGTACGAGGCAATTTTTCAGCCAGCATCAGCAGGAAATCCAAATAGGCATTTACGCACTCCGAGTCTCCCGGAGCTTTATTCACCATGTTGCGTCCAATCAGCAATGCTTCCTGAATTTTACCAGCATCCTTGTATTCATTGAACATCGGATTCATAGCAATTTCCTTTCATTCCAAATCCCAGTTGTAGAGGTCACAAAACCATTTCCTTACAATGGGATATGCTCGAAAAAATTCTGAATACCTTTCGCCGCAGTAAGCGAAGTTTCAATTTGCTCAATATCGTAACTATCGACAGTTGTCTGCAACCGTTCCACATAAGCAGTCCACGCCTGATCGAGCTGCTCGGCTGCTTGGTCAAATGCAGTTTCCGTCTGTGCCCAATATTCATTGATGGCTTTTCTGTACTGGTCAGTAACACCTTTTTCTTCATAAGCATTCACCAGCTTTTTAGCGACACTCTTTTCCCAGCCGCCGCCAAAAAGTTTCATAATGCCCAGTCCGGCACTAATCAGCGCACCTGCCACAATACCAATCGGGCCAAGGAAATTGGCAAACAACGCAATCTGACCACCTATGCCAAAGAGGAAAGCCCAGCTTCCAAAAGCAAATGCTGCATCAGCAGCTAGAAAAGCTCCCAGTCCTCCGATAATTCCGATTTTAGCAAGTGAAGATGCAAACGCATAACCAGCATCAAAGTCTGCATTAAGATTTGCTTCTTGAAACGAAGCCTGAACACCCTCCTGATAATCGCTCACATATTCTTTGACTTTCACAGACAACTGTTCCGATCTCTCTTTCAGCAAATCGGAACATTTACTTTGCATTTCATCCTGCAACTGGCTTGCAAATTGCTGAATGTCCTCTTTTTTATTTTTGATACCCTTGGATTTGATTCTTCGCGTAATCTCATCAACAGTCAGCACCGATGTGCAATACTTTGTGCATTCATTCAGAGATTCCCCGTTGAGAGAATGAATCAAATCTTTGATTTCACGCTTTTTGTTATCGTTCTCAGCAGTTCGTTCCAAATCAGAATCCTGAATATCTTTCAAAAGCTCAACGTATTTCTGCCGATCTTCGACAAGTGCCTCGTACTTTTGGATTTCAGCTTCCAAATTCGGCTCTTTTCTGGCAACATACGCCCGAACCGATTCTTTGCATTCCGTATCAACGATTTCGGGAATTGTCTCCAGAACAGCTTCTAGGTTATTTCTAAATTTTTCGCAGAGCGCAGGAATATCAGTTGTATACGTAAAGAAGCGGCTCTGAATTACAGCGGGAGAATAGTCATAGCCAGATTCTTCTGCACGGCTTTTCCAATAGCTGTCCGACAGCGTAGACATATATCGCTCACAGCCACTCTTCAAAATATTGGCAAGAGAAATTTCATTGCCATTATCAACAGAATCTGCATGAGAAGCTACAACAAACAGGTTTGCCAACGGTTTAAGACCATTTTCGCCTTTTTTCTCTAAAACAGGGAGCGTACGGACATTGTTCTTCAGATATTCAATATCTTCAATTCTCAAAAAACCACTTGCTAGCGATAAGTAAATCAAAACATCTGCGTGTGCCGCAGTCTTTGCCGTAATAACATCATCGCTTGCTGTTTCCGTTCCATATCCCGGCAAGTCGATAATATCGCAATTCAAAAGAATCGGAGCATCAACGAAAACAACTGCGGAACCAGCCTCCGTTTTTAATCCGCCGCCTTGACGGGTAGAATAGGTTTCCAGAAGGCTCAAATCTCCTCCGGCAACTTTCCACTTTTCGCAGTATTTTTCATCATAAAGTCGTTTGGAGTTCCAAAATTTCTCGTTGCCGCATTCTCTTTTGAAAATCCATGCTTCATCATGGATGAACGCAGGACGATCTTTAATGTGCTTTACATAAACTGCCGTTGAAGTGGTCGGTGTCCATTTTGCTGGCATTTTTTCGGCACCAATTAGTGAATTGATGAGAGTGCTTTTCCCGGTGTCCGAGCGACCCACAATAGCCACAGTAGGTTTAACGAACTTCGACATGATGCCGATTTCAAGGTCATCTATGTAATTTTTTCGCATATCATCGGGAATGTCCATCTGTTCCAGCGCGGAATTAAGATAGCCTGACAAGCTCTTTTTGGTAAAGTTCGTTTTCTCCCAAGTGTCTTTTGCATTGATAGGTTTGACCCGCGGCTTTTCATAAGAAAGGATCGTATTGAAGTCCAACCCAGACTTGGTTGCTATTTTGACGATCAAGTCCATATCAGGTTTCCCAGTCTTATCGAGTTCCTGAACTTCCTGAATACTGATTCCGTAGAGATTTGCAAATTCTTCCTGCGTAAGTTTAAGTTTATCACTCCGTAATGATTTGAAATCCATATTAAGGCTCCTTTACGTTATTTTTCTCGTTCAATTACAAGCTTTCCCGGCGTGTAAAATTGAATTTTATACCAAGACAGTTCTTCACCTATCGGGTTCATAAAGTGATTCACAACTGGCCCAAAACCCGTTACAAGCATCTTTCCAAGTGGATTTGCTTTCAAATCCAATCCATATTTTTTCTTTACCGTATCCGCGTACGATGTTACAATCGTGATTTCCGGTGCCCTTTCTTTCAGAGCATTGCGCAGTTCAGTCTCGTTTGCAACCATCTTCATAAAACAACCTCCTTAGTATTGGCCGTTCATACGTTCGATTTCCTGCTTCATCTCCTGCACCAATATTTCCGGCGCAGTCACCTTGATTTTGCTGCCCTGACTGAGCAACCACATTTTCACGCCGGTTCCAAAGACTTCGGCTTCAATAGAGCAAACACCCTCTTTTTCATCTACGACTTTTGCCATCGGGAACTTGTCCAGCACAGCTTCCACCGATGGGCCATAGTAGTTGAAACTGATCTTCTGCGGCTCACCGCCGAACATGAACTGAGTGCGGTTCTTATACTCGCCTTCTTTGAAGCGGTCTTTATAGGGTACAGAGAACTTTTCTCCTGTTTCCTCGATGGAATGTATCCTATCAAGCCGGTAAATGGTGGGATAAGAATCGTTCTTTTTATGGAAAGTCTCTCTGGTGGAGTGATCTGTGATAACACCCATGAGATAGAAATAATACTCTGAAAACATCAACCCAACCGGCTCAACAGTCCGTTTTACGATCTGACGGTCTTTCAACTTTTGATATTCGATTTCCAGCACCAACTGATTTCGGACGGCCTGTGCCACCATCCACAGATTGTCCGGGTCAACGGCTGCATGAGCTGGGTCGTGATAGTGGAACAGCTCATTGCTGATAAACCACTCAATGTCGCTTTTTTCTTTCTGAGATACACAAAGGTTCAGGATGATTTGTAACTGCTTCTCGACCTGCTCTTTGGTGAAAGCTCGGCTTTCCAGCAGAATCTTGCACAGAGCCAGAACCTCACCTTTGGAAAGCTGCTCAATCTCCTGCGTGACCAGACGGTAGCCATTTTCCTTTTTGTCGTACTCGATTTTTCGTACGATGCCTTCTTTAGCACACTGTTCCGAAAGAAAATCACGGATACTGTCTATGTCTCTCTGAATGGAGCGGACGTTCACATAGTACTGCTCTGCGGCCTGTTGCTTATTGATGAGCTTGCCAGAAAGGAAATCCTGATAAAGTTCCAAAACACGGGTCGTTTTCAAGGTGTCTGCTGTCATTGGTTTGTCCTCCTCTTTGGTTCAGCTCCATTATAACAACCGTGGTGGACAGGCATTGTCTATCTTCTTTTTTGTCTATCAAAAAGTTTTTGGTTCTAAAATCTGTGCGAGATTTCTAAAAAGGGTTTGATTACTACGATATATACTATTGAAAGTATACGACTAATGCAATTAACGGTCAAGCCTTGGAACAATAAAATCGTAAGTAATCACTACGATTTGTACAAGGAGGTCAACCATGGAACGAGAGAAGCCTACATTTGATATTTTAGGGCGCATTGAACAGGAACGTCTTGCTCGTAGCTGGTCTGAGTATGCCCTTGCAGAAAATTCCGGGCTGACCCAATCCACCATCTCAACATGGCGAAGAAGAAATCTTCAGCCGAATGTTGCTTCCATCGAGAAAATCTGTGCAGGCTTCGGAATTACCCTCTCTCAGTTCTTTCAGGAGGAGGACTCAGTTTATCTGACGAAGGAGCAAAAGCAGCTTCTTGATCTCTGGGCTAAGCTCTCTCCTGTTCAAAGAGAGGCAGTTACTAAAATGCTGTGTGCTTTCCTATATATAGAGGAAGAACCCTGAGTTTCAACTGCATATTGCCAGATAAAAGCGGCCAAGCCTCAAAAAGCTTGACCGCTTTATCCTTTTGAATAATAGGGTTTAGGTACAGGATTCCCGGATTTTTGCCAGATCACTGTTCAGCAGCGTTTCATGTTCCAGAAGCTCTTTCTGGACAGCAAGAAGGAAATCTCTGTTGTCATAGAGAATCTTATAGGCTCTGCGGTAAAGTTCTTCCAGTTTTGCTGATTTAATTGCTTCATTATAGGAAAGTCTTGGTTCAGACAATCTATTTTCGCTAGGTTCAACTCCTGAAAAACCTCCACCAGCAAAGTGACACAGCCAGATATCCAGAAGCTGGTCTGCTTTCTTAATATCAGCCGCTGCACGAATGTCCATGATTCCATAGATCAAAGCAGTTCCCGCCTTGCCTGCCAAGGTTTTTATGATCTCATCCTGAAATTCTTCTTCACTCTTAGCATAAACAGCAAACCCACTCTCCATACCACCAATAGCACCATGACTTCCGCGAATTGTAATAATCCCAATGCTACCAGAATGCAGAACCTCTCCCACAACAGCATGCGCAGCCTCGTGCACGGCAATCATCTGGTGTTCCTGCGGATCCTCCTCACAGTCCGCTTTTCTGAGATTATAGACCACCTTTAAAAGTGCATCTATAATGTCTTCCTTCTGAACATGTGCATGATCACGATAGACACTATTGATTGCCGCGAGATTCATTACCGTTTCAAGCGTTGCACAGCTCACCTGCGGCATAGCCTTTACGATATCAGAGATCTGTACATCTTTCGCCAGATTTTTATCACGAAGATAATAGCTTACAATGTTTTCTGCCGTTTTACCAAGTGGTGGATTCAAATTCAGAATATAGTCAAATCTTCCCGGTCTTAATAAACTCTGCGGCATGTACCTTGTATCATTTGTCGTGGCAATTACAAAGATATCCGCATCGCTTGTCTCGTCAATACAGGCTTGTAAACAAGCCCATTCCGGAGCATAGGGAGAATTGGATTCCACATAAAGGTTCAGATCTTCTAAGAGCAGTATACTCGGTGCCTCTTCTTTTGCAACGTCAAAGATATCTTTCATCTCACCCAGAAATGTATTTCCTTCGTTGATCCTTCGAAAGACGAAGGATTTTCGTCCAGACTCTTCCATCAATATCGATGCCATCAGGCTCTTTCCTAGTCCGGGGGCAGACTCCATCAGAAGTCCTCTTGGCATGGACACCCCTTTTTCTTTATATGCCTCCGGCCGTTTAAGAACATCTGCTATCTGCCGCAGCGTTTCTTTTATCGAATCGTAACCGATCACTTTTTCATCAAACTTATCCATTGTGCTATCTCCTTTTTTATTTACCTATTTTAGCTCGTCTATTTTGCACCATTTGACCTTTTGCAGTTATCGGAACGCTTCCGTATCGAACGATATCGTCACCATACAATGCGGCTTCTCTTGACTGCCTCATTTGGATATTATTTTGAAGCATCTCGTCGAACTCAGATTTCCACTGATTTGTTACTGACACGAGCATTTTTCTCTCAGCTTCCCACTGAATATGAAACATATTCTGTGTTTGAAACGATACTGCACAAACTGCAAAATGAATATGTACATTAAATCTATCCGCATGAATTCCATAAGCTGTAATAAAGCCGTTCTTCGCATAGATACTTGCTATTCTTTCTGCCAGAGATACTACATCCTGTGGCAGAATACAATCTGTTACTGCAAACGAAACAATGCGGTGTTTTGCAAACTGCGTAGTTCCTTTCTGTCTTCTCCTAACTTCAAAAAGCATCAGGTTATAAACGGCACTTGGATCACACAAATATTCATTGGGAATCATCGCTGGCTGACAACCTGCTAAGGTATTTGTTATAGTATTCGCTCTTTGACTATCTTCTGCTGTCTTATCTAATCTAAGAATATATTGCAATAAATGTTTTAAGTCCTCCGAAGTTTCATACTTATCATTTTTGAGTTCGATATAACACATACCTATGAACCTCCTCTTTTACTCCTTCCCAATTTTTTTCACTCGCATAATTTCCAATATTAGATATGATTTCATCAACAAGGTCTGCATCTATTTCAGTAAAGTAGATTGCACTCTTAAATACTTCTGTTGCTTTTTTACCAGTTTCATCCATTCTCTGTTGTAGATGAATTTTATCTTCAGCGGTCAATCGTATATTAACAGTATCTCCCATTATAATTGCCTTCTTTCTATCCATAGAGTTTCATGCGAACAAATTCAAAAAACAAAAATAAAAAATTATTTATGACGGCATCCGCCTCCCCCCTAGCAAGAATAGCCAAATGTATATACACTACACATTCGGTTGTTCTTGTGCGACCGTTTGTACTACAACTATTCCATTCGGCCGCTTTATTCTAATGTTAGTGCCTTTAATAAAGATCAACTTCTACCTTCCTTCTGCTCCATGCATTATTTAGCATTAACATTGGATTATCTACATGTGCATTCCTCTATCAAACATTATTTTCAAGCAACAGAAAACCCACATGGAGTCATTATCCATGTGGGCATTTTTCGTATTACCATCCAGTAGCTTTCATATGAGCTTCCTGCACAATATATTCTTGTACTGCTCTCTTAGGAATTTTCCAAACTCGACCGATCCTCATAGCTTTTATTTTTCCCGACTTCAAAAGCTTATAGGTGGTATTCATACCACATCCCAGCATATCGGCAACTTCTTCCGGGGTTATCAGAGTATCATAATAATCAAACATAACGGCCAATCCTCCTTTGATGGTTTACTATACTGTTGCCGAATGTCAAATCATACCAGATACAGAGAAAGGGCAACCACTTACGTGGTTGCCCTAAATTGGTGTCATAATGCTATAATGTAGCCTTCGTTCCTACACTTCTGAAAAAATTTTGCTTGGAACATTCCCATTTTCCTGGTATTAGGGAACATTTAATGCTGAATTTTTTTCAGAAGTGTAGGAACTACTAATAATCATAGATTCTCCACATCGTGCCGTAAAACTCTTCCGTCTTTCGTAAGGCTGCATTTTGCGTCAAAACGCAAAAGATAGCTGTCGCTTCCTCGGTAACCTTTTAGCTTTCCCAAGTCCACTTGCATGCAAATAGTTCCCTCCCAAAATGGATCACGCCTTGCTACTAAGGCATTTAGAAGTCCTACTATGCCTCCATACGTTATTTCCGTCTCCGCTTTTTCTTTAGAATTTTCATTTACTGATATACCATTACCTTTCAAGAAGCTTTGCATTGTCTTTGGATTTTTACTTCCCGATAAAATCTCTATTTCTCCTTTCGTCGGAATCACTTCAAATTCAAAGTCTCGCGCACAAAAATCCTTAGCCGTTTTTCCAAAAAGAAGCAGAAATTCATCCCATGTTTCTCCGTCTTTGAAAATGTCAAATACTATTCCATCTTCTTTTATTTTTAATAGTTTATGCGCATCCATCTCTTTCAAGAATTTTTTTTGCTTTTTCTGATATACTTCCTGACCCATTTTTAGGCCATTATGACTAACCATCCTCCTTATATCAACTTGTAATTCTGATTGAAAGCACGGCTTTGTCACTACTTGTTTTATTCCTTTTAATTTTCCATCTTTGACTATATAAACGTCCTGATTTTTCATTAGCGGAAGCTCATCCACCATGCTCATTTGTGGAATCACGTCATAGTCTAATGGTGCATTATATATTGCGTTCCGATTCAAAAAGCAAGCATAGACTACTTTTACAATTTCATTTGAAACGTTGATTTTTTTGTTGCTTTCTTTGCCTTCTTCATTTTCTTGGGGTTTCTCATCTAAAAAAGCGAAATAATCTTCCCACACAAATTCAGTATATTTTTTTAAAATTCCATATGCTTCTTGTATTTTCTCTTGCTGCGTAGCTTTTTTCTTTCGCTCCCTTAATAATTTTGCGCCAGCATATTCCACAAGAGCAACCGTGACCATTTTGATATACCTGCAATACTTATTTTTTATTGTAATATCATATATCTCTTCTATTTTTATTTTGTCCAAATAGAACGCCACTGGAAGCGATGCCTCACGTAATATTCTCAGCTCATTTTCCGAGATATGCAATTTTTTATTGTTATCTTCATTTTCCAAGAGTAGTTTTAGTAATTTGCAATGGTATAAAATCTCTCTAGCAAAGGCCAGAGTTATCATTTCACTGTAATCACACTGTGTAAAATCAACTTTTCCGATTTTTTCTATCGCCTTATATAAGTCTTTGCAAATCGTCCTTACTTGTTTCCTTTGGTTTTTTGTTATTGCTTCATCAACCAATACATCTTTCTCTTTTGCCGCTAAACGCAAAATATTCCAGCTTACTGCATGACGCTCCTCCTTTACAATACTTTCGACTGCTTTTTCAAATAAGGGTGTCAAAAAATCTTTACAGCTCTTATTTGTTGATATTGGAGAAATAAACTCATATGGACAAATTAACTCTGCAAAGAAATCCAAACCGTTCTGTCCTGATAACGGTCTCATTTCTTCAATTTCACGTTTTTTCTTTCTTAAGGCTTTGAGTCTATTCTGGTAAATAGAAAAGCTACCTTCTTCATCCTCTGTCCATGCAAAAAGTTTCTTTTGCAAATCCACACTTTTTACTTGCTGCGCCGATAAGTAATTTAATGACGCCAAAACACAACCAATCGTATTTGCATAAAGTATTTTTGCAGCCTCTCGCGAATCTTCACAGCATAAACTGAAAATCCATAGAATTGAATCCTTTTTCCCCATATCCGCCAGTATATGTGCAACCGCCGAGTCATCATCATGTGACAGCCCCTCTGCGTCAAGTCCAATTTCCAAGCGTCTCACATACGACTGAAAACTGATTCCAAAAATCTCCTCCATGCTTTTTTTCGTTTCGCTCAAATCTTTTTCATTTTTAAAAATTACAAGATCCTCAATTTTGCTCATTTGCATCATTTCCTTTCCGACTCTAAAAAAACAAGGCTATATTTTTATACTTTTTCGTTTTTTGGTGTCAAGAAACCTTCTCGGCAAATTTCGCAGCCGGGTATACAATATTTTCAGAAGGAAGCCTTCAGCCTCTTCTTCTCCGTCCCTTGACAACTAAATTAGCGAGCAGCATATCCCCGGAAAGTGACCGGACAAACTGCCCGCAGTCCGCCATTCATCCTATATGAAAGGAGCCTCACTATGAATTCCTTAAATAATAGTGGCATGATTTCCGCCATTCAAAAACCTGATGGAAGCCCCTACGATGATTCAGCTACACCCACTCCGCCACAAAAAAGAATCGTTCGTTCCAAATCACAAACTATTACGCCACAGCAGTTTCCACCTAACTATATACCATCTGCATCTTTGAACCAACCGCAGCCATCGTTCTCGCCTTACTCCCAACAATCTGTCATGCAGGCTCAACCCAGTGCTGCTTTTCAAAACAATCCTGTTGAAGTCAAAATTCAAAAGCTGCAAGAGGAATGGGAGAGCGATGTCCAGAAAGCTTTCAGAAAACAGCGACTTCGATTTGATAACTGTGCTTTAGTTGAGGACTTTCAGGGTTGTTTAACTTACCAGTGCAGCAATGGGGAAAATACTATTGTAAAACCATTTAGCCCCTGCCGAAATCTACGAGCGCAAAAAATCATAGAACATGACACAAAAAAAGAATCCATCAAATATACGTTCGATACTCCTACAGGAGAACACAAAAGCGTCATAGTCGATGCTACTTGCAGTGCCCTGCACCGTTACAATTTGCTACGCGACAACGGATTTATTGTCATCGCACATCTTCTTCCTACCGTTTGTGGCGAGCTGATTGCCCGGTATACCGCAGCTACACGCGATTCCATTCCACCACAGATAAAATACTCTCCCGGATGGTATTTTTCTGAAAAGCACTGGGGATTTCAAGAGAGTGAATGGGTTGACCTTAATACTGTGCTACTGAGCTTCACGATTTCACCCACACCCGATGTGATAATGTACCAGCTCGTATCACTATACGCAATCCTTCAAGGGCGATTGCCCTCTAAGATGTGGATTCGTCGCCCATTCTGCATACTGACCCATAAGTATCAATGTACAGATTTGAGCATTGATAAAACGCCCCTCACCTTTAAGAAGGAGCTAGAAAACTTACGTGACCGCCCCATTATATGGATTCGTGCTGAAGACACAAGCTTCAATGAATCTGCCAATGCTTACAGTCGTGATAAGAATTATCAAGCACTTCTGGATTCCATGCAAAGCAGTCAAAAGCATCCGCTGTATATAGTTGTCTCCGCCGATCTTACCCCACGGCAACGAACCTTTTGTTTACCAATACAAGATTTTATCGAGCCTTGTACTGGGGCTGGGTCTATCAATTCTGTTGGATGCCTGATAAAGTCGATTCTGAATAATGCGGATGCGTTCAATTCAGAAGTGGAGCGATGTTTCATTGAAGCTTCCAATAAATATGGTGAAGATTGTTCTGTGCAACAGGAAATTGCAACGTTATCTGCAATAGCGTCCATTATAAGGTGGCACTACTCTATACAGATACCTCCTCAAACTTTTCCGATTTGTTGTGACGATAGTCTTAAGACATACGCCTGCTACTGGGATAAGCTCAACGATGGCAATATCCTTGCACCTTTCCGAAACGCACTCTATGCCTCCCGGCGAAGCAATATGATTTGTTTTCGTTCACTCGAAGATGTCGATATCAGCTTTGACTGTCAAAAGGAGATTCTCTATGATGATACCTATTATTATACATCGACTGCCCTTTTGAAAAAGATCATCAAAGCACATCTATCGTCCTACATGCCGTCCGATGTGCTCAATCGTCTGAAAACTACCGGCGTGCTTTCTGGATCAGTCCCAAAAACTCTCACCCTTGCACCAAACGAACCGAAAGATTTTCGCTTTCGGACACTTCTAAGAAGCAACCTGCATCAACCCGGAAGTCGTGACCTTGCTGAAATCTAAAAATAAAAAGGAGTTTGATTATTATGCCTATGCTCTCAGAGACCTATATGGGAAAGTACTACGAAGGAGATCAAGTATTTTCTGCTTGGACAAGAAGTATTCCAGGACAGGATAACGACTCTTATGTCATCCTCGGTGAATCTGGCTATGGAAAGAGTGTTGCTGCCCAAAGTATCATGTTGCAAAAGGCTTATCAGGGACATCGCATCCTCGACCTCAACATTCATAACACCTCTTCATCCGAGCACATCTTTCCAATTTTCAGAAAGTCATTTGAACAACTGTCCTCACGAACTGATGTATACATCACGCCAATTTCAACAACGCTCTTCAATCCACTACGCTATGCGGATGGAACTACGGAATCATCAGCAGATTTGAGTTATACGCTTTCCAATATTATAACCAAGTATATCAAATTGAGCCGCACGGAAACAGCTGCTTTTTCCGATAGTTTGGAATATGTAATCTCAAACCTCGACGATAATCCGGATATCTTTCCAGCAATTCTTAAAACCCTTGACGAATTTGACACGAAAGCATCAAGAAGTGCATCTGCTCATCTTGCACCGCTCCTGCGGCACAATGTCTTCCGAAATCAACCGATTAAACGCCATTCTGGAATCGAAATTATCAACCTAAGCAAATTTCCACCCCTCTTCCAGAAAGTGATTGCTGACTTGCTTCTGTTCGATGAATTTCGCACTGCATCACAGGGAGGACAACCGCCACGCTACATCTACATAGATGAGATGCAGAACCTCTCCATCGACAAAGACTGTTATCTTGGCAAAATCCTGACAGAAGGAAGAAAATACTCTCTGAATGTGATCCTTGCCAGCCAGAGTATCCGTGAGTTTAACGCGTCCGAAAGAACGATGCTCTGCCAAGCGAACCACAAACTTCTCTTTCACCCTGCTCTCTTAGAAGTAAAGTATTATGCCGAGCTTCTCGCATCTCCACAGCATCGGGCTGAGATTTCTGACCTTTTACGGAATCTGGAAGTTGGGCAGTGCGTTTTTCAAGGTCCTATTTATATTGGGGAAGAAGCCAAACCCACTCGCGCTCCTATTTGTGTGAACGTCAGTCATCTGGAAGACATTGCATCGGCTTCATTGTCGAAATCGAGCACCTGATTCCATTGCCAGCATTCAAAGGCAGAAATTTATAACCAAGTGTTCTTGTAATATAAGTAAAGCTTTAAATGCTTCGCTTGTCAATCATTTTTAAGGAGGATTTATCATGAACATCCCAGATGGATTTTTTGAAAACCCTGTTTCTCCCGAGTACGCTGATCTGCTTTCAACTATGGGCGCCCCAATTTACTTTACAGAGGCTCCATGTTGCCACTCCGGCGATTGTGGATACATCGATTGTGATGGTGTCCTGTTGCATGACCAGAGCCTATTCTTTAACTGCGGCTATGTCGTTCCTCCTTTAAACGCCCAATATGAGGAAGTACAACCTGATTTGCATTCTTTGGAGCGTTATGACTTCTCAAAAAATGCCAGATCTTCCCTGGTACCCTTAATCGCCCTTTAAGAGTCCTATATCTCAAAAAGATATGCTTATTATGAAAAGCCACCTGTGCTTTCCATCAGTTTATGAAAGGAGAGAAAAATTATGGTTAATAAGCCGCAGGATTTTCTTACACTAACAGGTGCCGCACGTCGTGCACGGAGCGAAGGTTATGATATAACATACCACAGTCTCCGCAACCTCGTAGCCGCCGGTTACATAAGTCACGTACCGAACGGATCACGTATCTACATCTTTTACCCAAATTTGGTAAATTTCATCCAGAATGGTCTCACAGCTGAACAGAGCCTGGAGTACCAGCTCTCCCGCGCCCGTAACTAATTCGACCATCCGCCCTCGGCATCCTCCAAATGCCGGGGGCATTTTTGAAGCAAGTTCAAAGCAATAGGAGGTTCAATTCTATGTTCTGTGAAAATTGCGGTCATCAAATCTCAGATACCGCTAAATTCTGCTCTGCCTGCGGTCATCCCGTTGGCACAGCGCCATCCCCCGGTGCAGTAGCTCCACCTGCCGTTCCAGCCAAACGAGAATCGCCCCGGCTGAAAGCCTCGTCTGGCAATGGCAGCATCACGAAAATGTCCGGGACACGCCGGAAACCATGGCTGCTCCGAATGCCGATTCCTGATCCTCACACCGGAATTACAGTCATGAAGGCTGTTGGCACCTACGTCACCCGTGAAGAAGCAGAAGCTGTCCGCGCCGAAATGATGAAGCGTCCGGCCACACCCTATCAGGACTCTACCCTGCAGGACTGCTTCCGGATGTTCAAAGAGTCCCGTGAATATAAGGGCCGGTCCGATAAGGCTCGCGAGCTCTATGACATTGCGTGGAAATATCTCCGTCCGCTGTGGCACTTCAAAATTGCCGCCCTCTATGCGCAAGACTTCCAAAACATCCTTGATAAGATGGCCGATAACGGCCTGTCTCAAAGCATGTTGGAAAAAGAGCGTACTCTTATCAGTAAGCTGTATCGCACAGCCATTGGCTGGCGTGTCGTGGATGCTAACCTTGCATCTGTCCTGAAAGTCGAAGGACGCAAATCTCCGGAACGTGAAATCTTCACGGATGAACAGGTAACGCTGATTCTGAGCCAAAAGAACACTCCCACGGGGCAGATGGTAATTGCTCTTCTGGCCTGTGGAGTTCGTATCTATGAGCTGCTGCACTTCAAACACGAAGATTTTCACCGCACGGAATCCGGCGCTTATCTGATTGGCGGCTGCAAGACCGAAGCCGGACGCAACCGCATCATTCCCATTCTTGACTTCGGCATTCCGGTTTTTGAACATGCGTATGCCACCTCTGTGGAAAACGGTCCGCTCTTTCCCAATGGAAAAGGCGGTTTCTGGAATGAGAAGAACTGGCGTAACCGCAAGTTCTATCCTTTCCTAGAGGAAATCGGCATCCAGCCGAATCCTTACGACGAAAATGGTAAGCGCAAACCGGAGTTTGCCGGGAAGCTTGCCACCTATACGCCCTACACCACCCGCCATACCTACGCCAGCCTTTGTGACCGCGCAGGCGTCAACAAGGATATCCTGAAACGCGCTGTCGGGCACACGCCCAAATCCAAAACGTTAGATGAAGTCTATCTCCATCCGAAAGCGACCCAGATGATCGAAGCCTTTGATAAGGCCAATCAGCTGGTCAATGATGAAGTTCTGACCACAACGAAGGCATAACAACTTCAAAGAGAAAAGCTGCCATCCGTGAGAATTTTTATCTCATGGATGGCAGCTTTCTTTTTTGTTTGCACAATCTGTGTCAGGTCTCATCGCTTCATTCTTATTTATTGCAATTCAACTTTTTAATGCAACGGCAACAGCGTTGAATTGCATATCGCAAATATGCTGTTTTCATGTTGCACTACTTTCTTGCCTTGCGATAAAATTCAGCGGTGGAACTTTCTCCATCAGATCCTCTACGTTGCAATTCAGCGCACGCGCAAGGCGAAGCAGCGTTTCTGCTTGTGCTTTGTTGATGTCCTTCTGTCGCTGTTCGTACTGCTGGATGGTACGCACAGGCACATCAGCCTGTCCTGCCAGTTCCGATTGGCTCAATCCGGCCAATGTGCGCATGGCTTTCAGGTTTGTTTCCGGCTTTGCCGCACGGTACAACTCGTTCATCTTGTCTGCAAACTGCCGTACATCCATCTCGTGGTAGGGCGTATACAGCAGCCGCACTTTCGTGATAGACACTGCCTGTTCAATCTCCGCAAAGCGCAAACTGGTCAGCCACTGGTAATAGGCAAGAGCCCAGCCTGTCCAGTATTCCGGGCTGCGGTCGTAGGCATACGAGGGTTTCTGCATAGACACGACTTCGCCCGCCTGCTCCAGTACAGCGCGGGCAAGTTCTACACCGGACAAGCCCACCAACACAGAACAATCCCCCTGCTCGAACCGGGCAGACAGTTCACTGGTCACAAACCACTGCCATGCCGTCTCCAACGGATAATGCAGATCGTTGACAAGATAATCCAACATCCGGGCAAGATTTTTCTGTGCCGCAGAAAGATAGCTTTTATCGTAAGCGTGGATCATTGGGCTTCATCTCCTCGTCAAGAATCGTGGTAATATAAAGGTCTCCCCTCTGACGGCGGTTGCGCTCCACGTCAAAATATTGGCGGCGGGCTGTCTGGTCACGGAAGGCCTTTTTCTTATACCATTCTTTAGAGTCTGCGGTCTCATAGCCGAGAAATTCCAGCTGTTCAAAGGCCGCTTTGCTTTTCAGCACGAACTGCTGCCCCAGCTTGCCCAAGCGCATGGCATTGCACAACTGGCGGTAAGAGATTGCACCGTTGATAAAATCAGATGCAAAGGAAAAATAGCTGTCATCTGCCCTGTAGCCAATGACGATATCAGCAGACTTATAGTCGAGGTGAAAAGTGTTCATCAGGTATTCTTTGGCTTCTGCGGCCAGCGGGGCAGAAGTATCGAATTCGCGGTTCTCCAAAAGAATCGTCAGCCAATGCAGCATCGTGTAACCGGGAGCGTTCAAATCCAGAATGGTCAAACCGTCGCATTCGATTTTATACCGGTTAGCGTAGCCATTGTGGTCGATGCCAACGCCCCACTCTTTGGCCATGTTGGGGTTCTGAGTGCAGTAAAAGCCGATGCCATAGTCATTGTAGGGCTTGCCATAGCCGAATTTTGGCTTTTCAATAATATGATCCGAACCGTGATAAATTGTTTTTTCCACAGAACCACCTCCTCGCTCTAATTATACTCCCGCAGGAGTACATTCGCAAGAGCTTTATATGAGAATTACGCTATGCACAACGCAAGATGTTTTCTTTTCGCTTTGATCAACCCGTTCTTGTGCTTTCTGATGGATTATAATATAATGAATGCAATGATATTTTCAGGATTCCAAACAAGGAAGTCTCGCAGAAATATGTCAATGCCCTCAGCACGATGAACTGGCACGCTGTGACGGCTTCAGATATACAAAAAATCGCCAATGCATGAGAGAAAAATCTCTCACGTTTGGCGATTTCCTTTTTACCCTAAAAGCACTCTTGCTCTGCGCTGTACCTCTTTTTCGATCATCTTCAAGCGATTTGGCGGCAGATTATAACGTGTCGCTCTGCGGTCAAAATGGAAATCCAGCAGCTTATGGAGCATTGTACGGTGACGAGGTTTCATTGCACTCTTTGCAGCTGCAAAGAAATCATCGTATGCAAGCGGAAGCAGTGTGCGGGCATATTCATCAAATGCTTTCTGGTTGTCCCAAAGATCCGTTCCGCCCAGACTGAACAGCGAGTTTCCGTGGTCAAACAGCGGTGCGGGTGCCGCAATCGTGTTGGTTTTATTGTCTACCAACACACCAAAATTTCCATAGTGGCGGTCTGTATTGCAGATGATCGCATCAAAGACCAGCATATCTTCCAGTGCATCCACAAAGGTCTGGCCTAATGTCTGATAATATTCAAAAATCGCTTTCATCCCGCCTTTGGACACAAGCTGCCCGATGGGAATATAAGAATATTCTTTGCTGGTGAACAGCTCACACTTGGAACAAAGCGTCTTTTTCAGATCTTTTGTCAGGGTGTAGCGAATTGCATTTACACCCATTGCCTGCGCAACTTGATAGGCGTACAGTTCCGAGTACGGTTCAAACCCCAGATTGCTGAACCCTGACGTACCCCCTTTATAAAGGTAGATTTTTCCGTTTTGTCTGCGCCAGCATTTTGGCAGCATCCCGTTGGTCGAGAACTCCGGGCAGGACGCAAGCGAAGTTCGTATGCTGCTGCCATATCCTGTAAAGGCAATTGCGGCCAGCACCTGACTGAATCGGTTATCGTAAAGATTTACTTTTTCAAAGGTGTCACCGGAGCCCTCTGCATTTACCCAAAAGCAATCATTGAGCGAAAGACCTTTATTGGCTGCAATAATTCCAAGCGGTCGATTCAAAGAAAGCCCCACCTTAGAGAGCAGAGCATCTACATACGCTCGGTTCTTCGGAATTGTGCGATGCCGCAGCCAGCGTTCTACACCATCTTCTGATACAGTCAGGTTCAAAGGTAGAAAGGAACGGTTTTCTTCGTAGACCTTTATAATATGGAGGTCAGTATCTGCACTGTCCATGTTTGCTTCAAAGGTAAGCAGCGGCAAATCAAAATGCCTGATGGTGTAGCGCACAGCGATTTCTCCTTTCATCCATGATCTTTTCCTTTATTGTACGGCATCAGAATCCGAATGAAAAGCACCGTCGTCATTCTGCACAAAATTCGATGATAAAATTTTATACTCAAAAATCCGCAAAAATCGGGTTTTCGGAGCCATTTTGCCGTTCCTCCCCGAATTTTGCTACAGATCTGCTACAAACTTGCTACAAACGACTGAAAAGGGGGCCTCCTACACGTTTCATTATCAACATGCAAAAGTGAATCTGTTTCACTTTTGCGTATCAAAAAGCACGTAGGTACAAGAAAAAGCCGCTTACCCTTTCAGGTAAACGGCCTTACGTTTGGTGGAGAATTAGGGACTCGAACCCCAGACCCCCTGCGTGTGATGCAGGTGCTCTAACCAGCTGAGCTAATCCTCCATATTTGCTTGTGTTGTGCGCTCCGAACTGGAACGTGATTATTATAGCACGGCCTTTGCCGAAATGCAAGCCCTAATTTAAAATTATTTTACTTTTTTCGAAACACCTTCTCCGGCTGCAAAAATGGTGCGCTGACCGCCGGGCGTGCAACATTACCGCCGGGCAGCCGCATCGACTGCACCCTGCACAAAAAATGTGCGGCAGGCTGTTGCTCTTTGCCTGCAAATCGTGTATACTTGGGGCAGAAAGCCGTACAAAAGAAATCGAGGGATGAATATGACACTTCGCGGAATCATCACGCTGGTAATATTGGCTGTGCTGTTTGCGCTGGCTGTGGTCTGGATCTCCAGACAGGGCGGCTGGAAGGGTGAAGGCTGCAACGGCAATTGCGCCTCCTGCCACAGCCATTGCGAGGACCCAGACGCCAAGAAAAAATAACCAAAACAGGGCTGCTGCACGAAACACGGTGCAGCAGCCCTGTTTTATGGTTGTGCCGCAGAAACGACCGCGAGCGTTTCTGGGGCACTTTTCACGGCTGTTTGCTCAGAACGCGCCGCGCTGGGCGGCGTAGACAGCGATGGTGCTCAAAAGATCCTGCAACGCCTTCTGGTAGGTGGTGCGGCCGATGTGCAGCTGCTCCAAGATCTCGTCCTCCGGGCGCTGCTCAAAAAAGCGCATCCGCAGCAGATCTGCCCGCATGGGGTCGTGCGCCTGATAGTAGTCGATGCCCTCATCAATGGCGCTTTGCCAGCGGCGGTTTTCCGGCGTGCGCGCCCAGTGCCGCTCGCCGTACTTGCGCAGGGCGTTCCGGGTCACATCGCGCTGCTCCGGTGTCACTGGCGCTTCCCCCTTTTGGGCAGCTCCAGCGTTGCACTGCGCGAGAACCGGTTCTCGGCATCGAAAAAGCAGGCGTCCCGCTCGGCCATCGTCAGGCCCAGCATGGTGGAAAGCCGCTCGGCCTCGTCCAGCTTGAACTGGGTCTCGCCCAGCAGCTTGTGCCGCAGGGTGTTGCTGCTGATGTGCAGCACACTGGCCACATATTGCAGCTTGTAGCCGCTGTCCTGAATGTAGGTGTAGATCAGATTCGTGTTTGCCATGGCTTCGCTCCTTTTTTGTAGTTCGCTGTGTTTGAAACAATCATTGGTTGTATTATACTCCGTTGTTGATTATCTGTCAACCTATTATTTCCAAAACGCGCTGTAATTGTTGATTTTCAGGAAATTTTCTGCTATACTCAAGGCAGAACACTGTATCGTACACCACAACACATAGTTTTCAGGAGAACTGTCATGTCTGATCTGTCCACCCGTGTCCGTCTGCGCCGGGAGCAGCTGGGTCTTTCGCAGGAGGAGCTTGCCCGGCGCATGGGCTACCGCTCCCGTTCCTCCATCACCAAGCTGGAAAAAGGCATCAACGATCTGCCCCAGTCCAAAGTGGAGGAGCTGGCGCAGGCGCTGGAGACCACTCCCGCCGCTCTGCTGGGGCTGGACGCGCCCTGCGCCTGTCCCCCGGGCTTTGAGCCGCTGCCCACCATGGTGCAGGTGCCGCTGATCGGCTCCATCGCCTGCGGCACCCCCATCACCGCCGAGCAGAACATCGAGTGCTATATCGGGGTGCCCGCCGCGTGGCACGCGGATTTTGCCCTGACCTGCCACGGCGACAGTATGTCTCCCACGATATGCAACGGAGACATCGTATGCATCCGCTGCCAGCCCGAGGTGGAGCAGGGCGAGATCGCCGCCGTGCGGGTGGGCGAGGAAGCCACCCTCAAGCACTTCCACCGGCAGGGCGATGCCGTGATGCTGCTGGCCGATAACGCCGCCGTCTGCCCGCCCATGTTCTACGCCGGAGAGCAGCTTTCGGAGCTGCACATCGAGGGCAAGGCCGTGGGGCTTTGCCGCGGCCTATAAGATAAGGAAAGAAAGGAGCAGCCTGTGTTCGGCAAAAAGAAAGCATCCTCCTACGACCCCGCCGCCCAGAAGCCGGTACTGCGGTGCAGCATCTGCACCGGGGAGCAGGTGGCCGGGTTTCAGGATCTGCACACCGGCCATTTTACCGAGGTGCAGCTGATCCGCAGCCCGCAGGAATTGCAGGCCTTCCGCAGCCGGTACGGCATCCCCGCCGACTGCCCCATTGAAAAGATCTATTGAGCAAGGAGTTCATCATGCAACAGGCACCCGAAGCCATGACCCTGAAGGTCATTGCCCATATCCATACCGCCTTTCCCACCAAGTTCGGCATCCCGCGCCAGAGCGGGCTGGTAGAAGAGCTGCGGGGCGAGATCGTTTTTACCCCGGAATACCGCAACCCCGACGCCCTGCGCGGACTGGAGGATTTCAGCCATATCTGGCTGGTGTGGCAGTTTTCCGGCGCGGTGCGGGAAAGCTGGTCTCCCACCGTGCGCCCGCCACGCCTTGGCGGCAACACCCGGGTGGGCGTGTTTGCCACCCGGTCGCCCTTCCGGCCGAACCCTCTGGGGCTTTCCAGCGTAAAGCTGGAGGCCATTGAGCAGCGCCCGGACGTGGGGCCGGTGCTCATCGTGCGCGGTGCCGACCTGATGGACGGCACCCCCATCTACGATATCAAGCCCTACATCCCCTATGCGGACTGCCACCCGGATGCCGCCGAGGGCTTTACCGGGCAGACCCGCACCCACCATCTGGAAGTGTCCTGCCCGGAAGCGCTGTGGCAGACCGTACCGGAGGCCGACCGCGCCGCTTTGCAGGGCGTGCTGGCCAGTGACCCACGTCCCTCCTACCAGCACGACCCGCAGCGGGTGTACGGCATGGAGTTTGCCGGGCTGGAAGTGCATTTTACCGTGGACGGTGCTCAGCTCACCGTACGGGACATCACCCTGTTATAAAAGGAGCCGTTCATGGAACTGCGGACTGTCAATACCTTTTTGCACATCGCCGAGCTGCACAGCTTTTCCCGCACCGCGCGGCAGCTGGGCTACTCGCAGTCGGCGGTGTCCTCCCAAATTGCACAGCTGGAAGCCGAACTGGGCACCCCGCTGTTTGACCGCGTGGGCAAAACGGTGCGCCTGACCGATGCCGGGCAGACCTTTTTAGGCTATGCCCGCACCCTGCTGGAAACTGCCCAGCAGGCACAGGCCGCCTTGCAGCCCGCCCAGCAGGTGCGGGGCAGTCTGCGCATCGCGCTGGCGGATTCCGTGTGCAGCACCTTTTTGCCGGAGCTGTTGCAGCGCTACCATGCCCGCTGCCCGCAGGTGGAGCTGGTGCTGCACACCGCTTCCACGGACGAGATGCTGCAATTGCTGAGCACCAATCAGGTAGACCTTGTCTACACGCTGGATCAGCCCCTTTTGCAGCCTGCACTGGTGCTGGCTGCAGATGTACCAGAGCCGGTGTGCTTCATTGCATCGCCGCAGCATCCGCTGGCGCAGGAAAGCGTGCTCCCGCTGGACATTCTGCCCCGGCAGGAGTTTCTGCTCACCGAGCGGGGCATGAGCTACCGGGACGCACTGGACCAGTGCATGGCGGCGCACGGCCTTGCCATCCACCCCTATCTGGAGCTGGGCAGCGCCGCGCTGCTGTGCCAGATGGTGGAGCAGGGCATGGGGCTTTCCTTTTTGCCGGAGTACATCGTGCGCAGCGCGCTGGCCGAAGGGCGTCTGGCGCGGCTGAACGTACCGGACTGCACCGTCATGATGCACCGGCAGCTGTTCTACCACCGGGATAAATGGGTGACCCCGCAGATGAACGTATTCATCGAGCTGGTGCGGCAGGGCGCACAGACAAAATGATTGGGAATGCCCGCTGCGTTGCTTTGGGCATATTCAGCGGAAAAATTATTTTTATTTCGGGGTTCAGAAACGCCTGTGGGCGTTTCTGAACCCCATTTTTACGGGAGGGTTTTCCATAAACGAAAGACCGCCGAAGGTTTCCCTTCGGCGGTCTTTCGTATGATAGGAGGATCAAAAATGATCTTTGCTAAGTCTTAGTTCAGGATGGTCTGCTCGGTCTCGATGTCGAACAGGTGCACCTTATGGGGATCGAATGCAACGCGGACGGTGTCTCCGTTGCGAGCCTTGGAGGTGGGAGCAACACGAGCAGTCATCTTGTTGCCCTTGTACTCCAGGTACAGGTAGATCTCAGCGCCCATCATTTCGGAAACATCGACCTTAGCATCCAGCTGGCAGTCGGTGTGCTTTGCCATAAACTCGGGCTCGTCGTCGATATCCTCGGGACGGATGCCCATCTTGATCTTCTTGCCAACGTAGGAATCCAGCTTGCCGTCGGCGGTCTTCTCCTTGGGCAGGGGGATCACGTCGCCGCCCAGGTCAACACCGTACAGGTCACCCTTCTTGATCAGGGTACCGTCCAGGAAGTTCATCTGGGGGCTGCCGATGAAGCCTGCAACGAACATATTGCAGGGCATATCGTACAGGTTCTGCGGGGTATCGACCTGCTGGATGATGCCGTCCTTCATAACCACGATACGGTCGCCCATGGTCATAGCCTCGGTCTGGTCGTGGGTAACGTAGATGAAGGTGGTAGCCAGCTTCTTGTGCAGCTTGATGATCTCGGTGCGCATGGAGGTACGCAGCTTAGCATCCAGGTTGGACAGGGGCTCGTCCAGCAGGAAGACTGCCGGGTTACGAACCATTGCACGGCCCAGAGCAACACGCTGACGCTGACCACCGGACAGAGCCTTGGGCTTGCGGTCCAGCAGGTGCTCGATCTCCAAGATCTTAGCAGCCTCGTGCACGCGCTTGTCGATCTCGTCCTTCGGGGTCTTGCGCAGCTCCAGACCGAAAGCGATGTTCTTGTAAACGGTCATGTGGGGGTACAGAGCGTAGCTCTGGAACACCATGGCGATATCACGATCCTTCGGGGGAACGTCGTTGATCAGACGGCCGCCGATGTACATCTCGCCCTTGGAAATCTCCTCCAGACCGGCAATCATACGCAGGGTGGTGGACTTGCCACAGCCAGAGGGGCCGACGAAGATGATGAACTCCTTATCTTGGATCTCCAGGTTGAAGTCGGTAACAGACGGGGCAGTTGCGCCCGGATAGATCTTGTAGATGTGCTGGCAGCTAATGGAAGCCATAATTGTTATCCTCCGTAAATATTTGGTGTTTCACGCCCTTGACGGCGTGTTGTTTCGTTGGTACTATAATAGCAGATAATTTTGTGATATAAAATAGCATTTTATTGATTAGAGGTGTCAGATATTGCTGTTTGACTGGAACACCATCGCCGCACCGGCTGCACTGCTGGACGTGCAGCTTTCCGCGCCCCGCACCCTGACCGGCGAAGGGCTGTGGGTCTGCCTTGTTTCCAGCGGCAGATGCACGGTTTCCCTGCCCGGGGCGTCGGCTGCGCCCGCCGGCTCTGTGCTGGTACTGCCGCCGCAGTCCGCAGCGGCGGGGCACCTGATCTTAAGCCGCGCCCCGCTCACCCTGACCCCGGAGGACAGCTGCCACCTGCTGTGCGTCCAGCTGACCGGGCAGGCCAGCACGCAGTTTTTAAACGGCCTGCGGGAGCTGCCCTACCTTGCCAAAGGCGAGACCTGTCCTGCCGCCGCCGAGCTGATGGGGCGCCTTGCCGAGGAAAAGCCCACCCACAGCCGTGCCCGCAGCCAGCTGGTCTTTGCCCTGCTGTGCGAACTGGCAGATGCCGACAGCGCCGCGCCTGCCCTGCCCCCGCTGGTGCAGGCCGCTATTGAGGATATCCGCGCCAATTACGCCGGGCTGTACGGCGTGGAGGAGCTCAGCGAACGGCTGGGCGTCTCCAAAAGCCATCTGGTGCGCACCTTTACCGCCGCCGTGGGCGTGCCGCCTGGCAAATACCTGACCACCGTGCGCATCGAAGCCGCACAGCGGCTGCTGCTGCACCGGGAGTACACGCTGGACGTGGTGGCCAGCCTGTGCGGCTTTTCCGGGGCCAACTACCTGTGCCGGGTCTTCAAAAAAGAAACCGGCCAGTCCCCTGCACAATGGCGGGCACTGACCGGTCGCGCCGCACAGTCCGGGCTTACGCCCGAGGAGACCATGCGGGAACAGGAGATGTATATTTAAGCCGTCTCGGCCTTTTTTCTGCGCAGCAAAAACAGGGTCAGCAACGCGGTGAGCAGTTCCGAGGCTGGGAAGGCTGCCCATACACCCGGCATCCCGAACACCGCACTGAGCACCAGCGAGCAAACCACAATGGCTACCATGCCCCGGCAGATAGAGGTAACGGAGGCCTCCACCGGGCGGTTCACGGCGCTCAGATAGCCCGCCGCCATAATGTTAAAGCCCGCAAAGAAGTAGCCCACAAAGTACATCCGCATCCCGGTGTGGGCGTACTGCGCCATCTGCACCGAGTTTTCGCTGTTGAACCAGCTTACAAAGGTATCGGTCAGGCCGAACACCGCAGCGTACAGCACCGCAGCCAGCACTAGCACAGTGCCGCTGCCCAGCAGCAGCAGCTTCCGCGCCCCGGCGTGGTCGTTCTGACCGTAGCAGCGGCTCACCAGCGGCTGTGCGCCCTGCGCCACGCCGTTGAAGATGGCGGTAGCCACCAGCGCAAAGTTTGCCACCACGCCGTAGGCTGCTACGCCCACGTTACCCGCCAGCCCCAGCAGCAGAAAGTTGAACACCGTGGTGGTCACGCCGGAGGAAAGCTCGCCCACAAAGCCGGAGATGCCCAGCTGACAGCTCTGCCCCAGCAGCCTTGCCGAGGGCATCTGCCGCACGAATTGCAGGGTGTTCTCCTTTTTAAAGAAGTGGCGGCTGCAAATGGCGATGCTGATGATGGGCGAAACCGCCGTTGCCAGCGCCGCACCGGCCAAGCCCAGCCCCAAGGGGAACATAAAGATATAGTCGAACACCACGTTGAACAGACTGCCGCTCAAGGTCGCCACCATGGCAAGGGAGGGGTCGCCATCGTTGCGGACAAAGGCCGAAACGATGTAGTTGCACATAAAAAACGGGGTGAACAGCAGAAAGATGCGGGCGTAGGGAATGCCCAGCGTCACGATGCCTGCATCGCCGCCCATGAGCCGCAGCAGCGCCCCGGGCACAAAGGCACCCGCCAGCATCCACGGGATGGACGCCAGCACGGCGCACAGGATGGCGTTGGAGAAATACCGCTGCCCCCGGGCATCGTTCTGTGCCTTGGCAATGGCGTAGCGGGTAGCCGAGCCCAGCGCGATCATGGAGCCAATGGCAAAAATAAAGTTATAAATGGGCAGGCAGAGATTGAGCAGAGTAACGCCGTCTGTACCGGCGGCCTGCGCAATAAAATAGGTATCGGCCAGAATATAGCACGAAGTGCCCAGCAGACCAAAAATATTCTGCGAGACATATTTAAAGAACTGTTTTGTCAGATCCATACACTTTTCCCTTTTTCCCTGTTTTTGCATACGTCTGGAAATTATAGCATATCTGCCGCCGCAAGTCAACCGCAAAACCCGCCCATTACCGTATAAAAGAAGCAGTTGCGCACAGCGCCCTGCGGGTGTATACTGAACACTGCCGCACCTTGCGGCACACCTGTATGCAGAAAGGAAGAAGCCCTATGTCCGACAGGATCTTATTTTCCATCGGCGAAGCGCTGATCGATATGATCCCCTCCCGGGTGGGGTGCAGCTTTGACGAAGTGCCCGCCTTCAGCCCCCGGGTGGGCGGTGCCCCGGCCAATGTCTGCGCCGCCGTTGCCCGGCTGGGCGGCCGCAGCGCGCTGCTGAGCCAGCTGGGCGACGATCCCTTCGGTCATAAGATTGCCCGGGTGCTGGCCGGATGCGGCGTGGAGCTTTCCCATCTGGAATTTACCGGCAAAGCCAGCACCGCGCTGGCCTTCGTCAGCTTAGCGGAAAACGGCGAGCGTACTTTCAGCTTCTGCCGCAAGCCCTCCGCAGACCTGCTGTACGCCCCGGAGCAGATCGACCCGGGCTGGTTCTCGCAGGCCTTTGCCCTGCATTTTTGCAGCGTCTCGCTGGTGGACAGCCCCATGCGCTACGCCCATCTGGCTGCCATCACTGCCGCACGAGAGGCGGGCGCCATCCTCAGCTTTGACCCCAATCTCCGCTTTCCCCTCTGGCCAGACCGGGAGCAGCTGCGTCAGACCGTGTGGCAGTTTCTCCCCCTGACCCATATCCTGAAGCTTTCGGACGAGGAACTGCCCTTCCTCACCGACACCGAGGATATTGAAGCCGCGCTGCCCGCGCTCTTTACCGGAGATGTGCAGCTGGTGCTGTACACCTGCGGCAGCAAGGGTGCCCGCGCCTACACCCGCACCGCCAGTGCCCGCGCCCGCAGCCCCAAAGTGACGGTGGTAGACACCACCGGCGCGGGGGACGGCTTTATCGGCTCGTTTCTGTGGCAGCTGCAGCGGGACGGCGTGACCGCCGCCGAGCTGCCAAAGCTTTCCCGCAAGCGCCTGACCGAGTATCTGGCCTTTTCCAACCGCTTCTGTGCCATCAGCGTGCAGCACCACGGCGCCATCGACAGCTACCCCACCTTGGCACAGATGGAGCAGCCAGAAACCGTTTTTCCCTTGCCTTGAGGGCAATTTTACAGCACATTTTGTATTTTTTAATATTTATATGCTATATTGTATAAAAAGTCTGCTCTTTCACCACCCAAAAGGAGGAACCCATGCCCTTTGAGTTTGCTTTTCTGGACTGGCTGTACCAGTTCCGCAACCCGGTAATGAACACGATCTCCATCTTTTTTGATTACGCCGGTGCCCACGGCGAGATCTGGATCGCGTTCACCCTGCTGCTTCTGCTCTTCCGGCGCACCCGCAAAGCGGGCTTTGCCATGGCGGTGGCGCTGGTGCTGTACATGGCGGCGGGGCACTTCTTCCTCAAGCCGCTGTTCGCCCGCCCCCGCCCCTGTGATCTCAACACTTCCATCACCATGCTGGTGGCGCGTCCGCATGGGCATTCCTTCCCCTCCGGGCACACCGCCTCCGGGGTGGCGGCTGCCTACGCGCTTTGGCTGCAAAACCGAAAGCTGGGCGCGCCCGCGCTGGTGCTGGCAGCTTTTATCGCCTTTACCCGGCTGTACCTCTATGTGCACTTCCCCACCGATGTCCTCGGCGGCGCAGTGCTGGGCATCGCACTGGGCGCTGCGGCCTCCGCATTTGCAAACTATATGGCAAATCGTAAGAAAAAACAACAAATTGTATAAGAAAAGGTCGCTGCACGCATTTTGTGCAGCGACCTTTTTGCTCTATTATTCCACCGGGAGCTGGCATTTCCGGTTCTGTGCCGGGTCCCAGCACACCAGCTCCAGCCGACTGCCCGCAGGCAGGGCGGCGTCCGGCTTTGCCGCCTGCCAGCAGCGCTTGAGCACCGCAGCGGCTGCGGCGTCCTCTGCGCCGGGCAGCTCGGTGCACAGCACCGTGCCCTGCCAGCCGTTTTCCGTATACAGGCTCAGTGCGCCCGCCTTGCCATCCAGAATGGCGGTGATGTCCTGTTGCAGCTGCGTGTAGCCCTCGGCGGTGGCGGCGTACTCGCCGTGCCACTTTTCAAAAAACACCGAGAACTCTCCGCACAGTTCAATAAGCAGATCCTCCGTGCCGGAGGGGCTTTGCACCACCAGCGCCAGATCCTGCTCCTCCATATAGTCAAAATCCGGGTCGTCCCATGTGTGCACGGTGACTTGCTGCCGGCTGAGCAGCATCAGCAGTTCTCCCTGCTTTTCAGCGGTATCAAAATCGCCCTGCGGGCTGTTCCAATCTGTGTTCATCGGTGTTCCTCCGTTTATCCGTTGTGCGGACAGAATTTCAAGCTGTCTGCTCGCTGTCGTCTGCGTGCTTTTCCGCTGCGGCACGGGCCTTCTGTTCCTTTTTGGCGCAGTAGAGCGCGCGGTCGGCGCGGTCCTTCACTGTGACCACGTCCTCCCCGGAAAAGGCGGCAGAGCCAAGGGAGACCGTCGGCAAAATGGCAAACACCTTGCGCCGCTCTGCCAGCAAAGTTTGCAGCGTTTTTGCGCAGCGGGCTTCGCTTTCCTCGTCCTTCAGCAGCACGCAGAATTCATCGCCGCCGATGCGGTAGCAGTAGCCGCAGCGGGCGTAGGCTTTTTTGATGCAGTCTGCGATCTCGGCAAGGCAGACATCTCCCTGCAAATGGCCGTAGCGGTCGTTGATCTGCTTGAAGTCATCCACATCAAACACCACCAGCACCCCGCCGCTGCGGCGCATCTCAGCGGTGCGGTTCAGGTAGCTGTTCTGGTTCAAAAGCCCGGTCAGCGCGTCCAGCTGGTTCCACATTTCGCTGCAATAAATATAGTACAGCACCGACAGCAACGTGACACACAGCCATGTAACGTGCAGCTCCGGCAGCGCGAGCTGGATCACGGTCTCCGCGCCCAGAAACAGGGTCAACGGATAGATCAGCATGCGGCTGCGGTTCTGAAAGGCCGCCGCCGTGCGCACCGTAGCCACCATAAGGTACAGCATGGCGGCATAGTACATGGCCACATAAATATAGAAGTACGCGCCCCGGGCGTAGAGGTTTTCCCTGCTCACCGAGAACACCAGCCCATAGGGCAGCGTTGCCGCCAGAAAAAGCAGATACGCACCCTCGCAGCACACCGCCGCCTTGAACCCGCGCCGGATGATGGATTTTTTATCCAGCACATATACCAGACACAGCGGCACCGCCGGTGTCAGTCCAAAGCCCAGATAGTTGGACAAAATATTCAGCCAGCGGTAGCCCGGCGGTGCGCCGTCCACCACGATGGTGATGACCTCCAGCACCGAGATGCACGCAATGAGCGCAAAGGCCAGAAGGAACCCGCGCTTCTGCTTTTTATTTAAAGATTCGCTCAGCCTTGTAAGAAGGCACATAAAGCCGAGCACAAAAAGATCAATGGTCGTTAAAATAAAAAAATATCTATCCATTGCAAGTTATACCGTTCTGTGAACTGATGCCCCGGACAGGGCACATACAATAGTATTGTATCACTCCACAAAGCTTTTCTCAACCGGGAGCTGCGGATTTACCTTCGCAGTCCATTTGCAGGGAAAATTGCAAAACGTTCTTTTCTCTGCATAAAAGTCCTCGGCAGAGAGGACACGCTAAAAATGCTTCAGCGCTTCCCAGATGGCTTTTTGCGGTGGATATCCAGTTTGGACAATGCGCATACCGTTTCGATATGCTCCGTATGCGGGAACATATCCACCGGGGTAAAGCCCTCGGCCTTATAGCCCAGCTTTGTCAGGGTGGCAAGGTCGCGGGCGAGGGTGACGGGGTTGCAGCTGACATAGACCACCCGCTTCGGTGCCATGCGGGCCACGCTGGCAAGAAATTCCGGGGTGGAGCCCTCGCGCGGGGGGTCCATAAAGATCACGTCTGCCTTCTCCCCTGCTGCGGCCGCTTCGCGGATCCAGCGTGTGGCGTCGGCGGCAAAGAAGCGGGCGTTCTTTACGCCGTTGTGCCTTGCGTTGCCAATGGCGTCCTGCACGGCGTCCCGGTTCAGTTCCACGCCCACCACCTGCTTTGCATGGTCGGCGGCGGTCAGGCCGATGGTGCCAATGCCGCAGTAGGCGTCCAACACCACCTCTTTGCCGGTCAGCTTCGCGGCCTCCACCGCAAGGCCGTACAGCACTTCGGTCTGGGCGTGATTGATTTGATAAAAGCTGCGCGGGCTGATGGCATAGGTCTTGCCGCAGAGGGTATCCAGAATGAATCCCTTGCCGTACAGCACCTTTTCCGCTTCGCCCAGCACCACGCTGGTCTTGCGGCTGTTCACGTTCTGCACCACGGTGGTCACAGTCACGCCGCGCTGCGCTGCCTCGGTCAGCAGCGCCTTGACAAAGTTCTTGGCCCCCGGCAGCACCGGCTGCGCTGTCACCAGCACCACCATCACCTGCCCGGTGGCTACGCCCCGCCGCAGCAGGCAGTGGCGCACAAGGCCGGTGCCCTTGTCCTCGTCGTAGGGCTGGTAGCGGCAGGCGTTGGCGGCAGCACGCACCGCCTGCATGGTCTTGTCCAGCACCTCGTCCTGCAGCAGGCAGCTTTCCACCGGCAACACCTTGTGGCTGTTTGTCGCGTAGATGCCGGAGGTCAGTTTTCCACCAAAGCCGGGGGCAAAGGCGGAAATCACCTTGTTGCGGTAGTGGTAAGGCTGCTCCATGCCCCGGATGGGGTGCACCGGGCCGTATTTGCCCACCAGAGCACGTACTTTTTCTTCCTTCTGTTTCAGCTGTTCGGCATAGTCCAGCCCCAGCAGGGGGCAGCCGCCGCAATTTTTGGCACGCAGTTTGCAATCCATGGCAGTTTCTTCCTTTATATAACAGATACTCTCTTTTCAGGATATCACAGGGCAGGGCGGATTGCAACCGCAAGCCGAGGCGATTTTTGCAGTTTTCTTTTTTACCGCCGGGGCTTTACTTTCCCGCGATGATTTGCCATAATAGGGACAGAAAACGACCGTTTACGGGAGGGCTACAAGATGAAGATCATGGTTTTTGATGTAGGCGGCACCGAGATCAAATACTCGGTCATGGATGAGCAGATGCACCGCACGAACAGCGGCGCGGTGCCCACGCCGCAAGATACGCAGGCGCAGTTTCTGGATGCAGTCTACCGGCTGTATGCGCCCCATAAGGACGAGGTGAGCGGCATTGCCATGGCGCTGCCGGGCTTTGTGGATAACCGCACCGGCTATGTTTCCAACGGCGGAGCGCTGCTGTACAACACCGCCACCCCGGTGGGGCAGCTGCTGGCGGAAAAGTGCGGCTGCCCTGTCATACTGGAAAATGACGGCAAAGCCGCCGCCATGGCAGAGCTGGCAAACGGCGCGCTGAAGGACTGCTGCAACGCTGCGGTGTTCATCATCGGCACCGGCGTGGGCGGCGGCATCATTGCCAACGGGCAGCTGGTACGCGGGGTGCACTTTACCGCCGGAGAGTACAGCTTTGTCAACACCAACGCCGAGGCGTGGGACGCCCCGGACCAGAACATGGCCTGCCAGTGCAGCACCAGCAATCTACTTAAATGGTACCGTGCCCGCAAGGCACTGCCGGAGGATGCCCCGCTGGACGGTCGGAGCTTTTTTGCCGCCGCCAATGCCGGAGAGCCGGAGGCCTTAGAGGTGCTGCGGCGGTTCTGCCACGCGGTGGCGGTGCAGATCTACAACCTGACCGTTCTGCTGGATGTGGAAAAAGTGGCCATCGGCGGCGGCATCAGCAAGCAGCCCCTGCTGCTGGAAAGCTTGCGCAGCGCCTACGATGGACTGTACGCCTCCCGGGCGGGACAAGCTTACATGGAGGGCTTACCCCGCTGCCAGATCGTGCCCTGCGCCTTCAGCAGCGAGGCCAATCAGGTGGGCGTTGCCGCCGCATATTTTGAAGCTATGCAGAAAAAATGTTGATTTCCAGCCGGTTTCATGGTACTATATCTGCCGTGTGCTCTGCACGCAAAACACGAAACAAGGAGATTTTGAACCATGAACACTCTGCATAAATTTGCCGTTCTGACCCTCAGTGCTGTGCTGACCGTCTGCCTGCTGGCAGGCTGCGGCGCTTCCGCTTCCTCTACCGCTTCCAGCGCAGCCTCCTCTGTGGCTTCTTCTGTGGCCGCTTCTGAGGTTGCTTCTTCCGCTGCCAGTAAGGCACAGGCCACGGTGGAGTTCACCGTTACCGCTGCGGACGGCAGCGTGTCCAGCGTACTGCTGAACGTGACCGACGGCGAAAAGCTGAGCACCGCACTGGCTGAGGCCGGTATCATCAGTCAGGAAGAGGCTGATGCCGGCTTTGTGACCACCGTGAACGGCGAGACTGCCGACTATGATAAGGATCAGGCATGGTGGTGCCTGACCGACGCTGCCGGTGAGATGACCACCGTGGGCGTGGCCGACATTGAACTCCACGACGGTGACAGCTATGCCTTTACCTACACCAAGGGGTAAAAAGCCGGTGGCGCTGCACACCCGGGTGCTGCGGCTGGTGCTCAGCGGCCTGATGGGCGCACTGCTGGTGGTGAGCAAGCAGGCTATGAGCGGCCTGCCCAATCTGGAGCCGGTAAGCCTGCTCATCATCCTGTTTGCACTGGAGCTGCCCCGGGAGACGCCCGGTGCTATCACAGTATTCATTCTGCTGCAAGGCGTGCTGTACGGCTTTGGCCTGTGGTGGGTGATGTACCTGTATGTATGGTATCTGCTGGCGCTGCTGGCATGGCTGCTGCGCCGCATGGACAACGCCTTTTTCTGGGCAGTGTTCAGCGGGCTGTACGGCCTGTGCTTCGGCGGGCTGTGCGCGGCGGTGTATCTGTTTGCCAAAACGCCTGCCTTTGCCCTGAGCTGGTGGCTCAGCGGCCTGAGCTACGATGCACTGCACGGCGTCGGCAATTTTGTGCTGATGCTGCTGCTCTACCGCCCGCTGCGCCGTGCGCTGCAAATGGCAAAAAAGCAGCTGCGGGTATAAATAGTATTATATAAGCGATGGGGCTACTGCATTTTGCAGTAGCCCCATCGCTTTATGCTTTATTTATTTTGGCAAAGGCCTGCCGGACATCGCCGGAGAAATACAGCGTGCCCAGTGCGCACACCGGGCCTTCGCCGCCCAGTTCTTCCGCACGCGCTACACCGGCCTCAATGCTGTCCGCAGCCTCGGCGGTGCAGCCGTAGGCGCGGATATGCTCTGCCAACGTCTGCGCCGGCATGGCGCGGGGGTTGTGCGCCGTCACGGTCACGAACCGCTCGGCCAGCGGTGCCAGCAGCGCCAGCATCTCGTCCACGTCCTTGTCGGCCATGATGCTGACCAGAAAGACGAATTTCTGCCCGGGGAAGCGGTCTTTCAGGCTCTGCACCGTGGCGCGCATCCCGTGGGCGTTGTGGCTGCCGTCCAGCACAAAGGCCGGGCTGTGGCGCAGCAGCTCAAAGCGCCCGGGCCAGCTTACCTGCTCCAGTCCGGTGCGGATGGCGCTTTCCGGGATGTTCCAGCCCTGCTGCCGCAGCACCCGCAGGGCGGTGATGGCCAGCGCGGCGTTGCGGGGCTGATAGCTGCCGATGAGCGGCAGGCGCACCCCGTCCAGCCCGTCAAAGCTGAAGGTAACTGCATCCAGATCCCCGCCGGTGACCTGCAACTTGGCAAAGTCCACTTCCGTAAAAGAAGCGTGCTGCTGCGCTGCCACCCGGCGCAGCACGGCGTCTGCCTCCGGTGCGCCGCCGTAGCTCACCACCGGGCAGCCCGGTTTGATGATGCCCGCCTTAGCGGCGGCGATATCCGCCAGCGTAGGGCCCAGCTCCTTGACGTGATCCATGCCCAGTGCCGTGATCACCGCGCAGGCAGGCTTTTCGATGACGTTGGTGGAATCCAGCGTGCCGCCAAGTCCCACCTCCAGCACCACGATATCACACTGCTGCTGCGCAAAATAGAGCATGCCCAGTGCGGTGATGATCTCAAACTCGGTGGGCACGTCCTCCATAGCGTCGGCGGCGGGCTTTACCTGCTCCACCAGTTCCACCAGTGCTTCGTCCGGGATCTGCTGCCCGTTGATCTGGATGCGCTCGTTAAACCGGTTGATGAAGGGCGAGGTATACAGCCCCACCCGGTAACCGGCGGCTTGCAGGCAGGAAGCCAGCATCGCCGCCGTACTGCCCTTGCCGTTGGTGCCCGCCACATGGACGAATTGCAGCTTTTTGTGCGGGTCGCCCAGTGCCGCCAGCAGGGTGCGGGTACGGGTAAGCCCGGGCTTATGCCCCGCCCACTGCACCGCGTGGATGTATTCCATTGCCTGTTCGTAGTTCATAGATACTGCCTCGATTCAAGGAATAATATTAAAAATTTCGGAACACCGGAGCGTCTGCCGACGCTCCGGTGTTCCATTTTACGAATCTCTTACTTCTTTGCCAGCTTCATCAGGCTGCGGTTTTCCAGCAGGATGCGCAGCAGCACAACGTTCACGGCGCTCAGGATGAGGGCGTTGGGGATGCGCACCGCCAGCGTTGCCCACGGATAGCCGTAAAACAGGCGCAGCGCCAGCGAGGTGATAACCATAGAGCCCACAAAGTGCCCCAGCAGCACGCTGGCTGCAAGCCGCAAATTTGTGGAAAGGCTGCTCAGCTTCTGCCACGCAAAACCTGCCACCAAGCCGATGGCACCCGCACCCAGCGTGATGAGCGGGTTAATGGCGTAGCCCGCCAGCACACCGCCGATGATATCGGCCACTGCGCCCACCGCAAAGCCTGCGCCGGGGCCGAACACCACCGCCGCCAGCAGCACCGGCAGACTGCCCAGATTGAACCGGACGAAGCCGGTGGAGATGCTCAGCACCCGGCTGAACACGATGCTCATGGCTACCAGCAAAGCCAGCATGGTCAGGGTACGCACCGAAGTTTTTTTGTCGTTCATTGTAGTTGTCCTCCTTAAAAAGGAACAGCAGGCAGGACGCAAAAACGCCCTCCCCTGTGACAGACCGCACAAAGGAGGGCGTGAATTCCAACAACATTCACTTCCGGGCAAAAACCGCAGACGGCTCTCGCCTGCACCCAAGTCCATGCAGCAGCGGGATGCAGACCCTGCACCGCGGTCAATACCTTCGTCCGCAGCACAACTCCCCGTTGATGCGGCACTTAACGCGCAGGGTCTTACTCTGTTGATGATGCCATTATAATCCTTTTTTTGCTGCACTGCAAGCGCCCAAACAGACATCTTTGCCAAAGGAGCGTTTTTATTTTTGGCAGTGTTGTATAAACGTAGGACTTTTGCCCGCTTGCCTCCCTCTTTTCTTTTGGCGCAGAACGTGGTAAGATGAACACAAGATACCAAAGGGGAAACTGCCCCGGAAAGGAAATTTTCCATGAAATTCAGCGAAATGACCTATACCCGCCCGGACATCGACGCCCTGCTGTCACGGTGCAAACAGCTGGCTGCCAAGGCCGCCGATGCGCAGGACGGCGACGCCCTCATTCAGGTGTACTACGAGCAAAGCCGCGCCTTTGCGGACTACACCACCGCCTCCCAGCTGGCCAACATCCACTACACCTGCGACACCCGCGATGCCTACTGGAAAGCCGAGCAGGACTTTTTTGATGCCAACGGCCCCGCCGTGACCAACGCCAGTGTGGAGATCAGCCGGGCGTTTCTGGCAAACCCCTATGTGGATGCCCTTACCGAGCACTTCGGCACCACCTGCGTAGCCGGTATGAAGAACGCCGTGCTGGGCATGGACGACCGCACCGTGGAATTACAGCAGGAGTTCAACGCGCTGGTCAGCCAGTACCAGCAGATCTACGGCGGCGCACTGGTGGAGCTGGACGGCAAGCAGCTGACCATCCCCCAGCTGGGCCCCTACAAGGAGGATCTGAATCCCGCCGTGCGCCGCGCCGCCTACGAAGCCGAGGCCGGGTATTTTGACGCCCACCGGGACGAGCTGGACACACTGTACACTAAGATCGTCAAGAACCTGAATCAGCAGGCCAAGGTTCTGGGCTACAAGGATTACAGCGAGCTTTCCTATGTGCGCATGAACCGCATCGGCTACGGACAGGCCGAAATTCAGGCCTTCCGGGATCAGGTGGCAAGGGACGTTGTGCCTGAGCTGCAAAAAGTGATGGCCATGCGCGCCAAGCGCACCGGCATCACCCACCCCACCTTTACCGACCTGCCCATCATCTTCAAGGACGGTAACCCCAAGCCCATCCCGGGCTATCAGGCACGCATGGATGCCGCCCGCACCATGTACCACGAGCTGAGCCCCGAGACTGCCGAGTTCATCGACTTTATGCAGGACAACGAGCTGTTTGACGTAGAAAGCCGCCCCGGTAAGATGTCCGGCGGCTACATGACCAGCCTGCCCAGCTACAAAGCGCCCTTCATCTTTGCCAACTGGAACAACACCTCCGGCGATGTGGACGTGCTGACCCACGAGTGCGGCCACGCCTTTGAGGGCTATGTGGCCGAGCGCGACCCCAACGTGCCTGCCGATCTGGAATGCCCTGCCATGGAGAGCGCCGAGATCCACTCCATGGCGATGGAGTTCCTCACCGCGCCGTGGCACCACCTGCTGTTCGGCAAGGACACTGAGAAGTACGCCCTGCTCCACGCCGAGGACAGCTTTGTGTTCCTTGCCTACGGCTGTGCCGTGGACGAGTTCCAGCACATCATGTACCAGAACCCGGACCTGACCCCCGACCAGCGCAACGCCGAGTGGCTCAAGCTGGAAAAGAAGTACCGTCCGTGGATCGATTTTGACAATCTGCCCTTCTACGGGCGCGGTGCAGGCTGGCAGCGCCAGCTGCACATCTACGAGTGCCCCTTCTACTATATCGACTACTGCCTGTCCACCATGGCAGCGCTGCAGTTCTTCCTGCTGAGTCTGGACGACCACAAGGACGCATGGGAGCGCTACCTCAAGCTGGTGCGCCGCGCCGGTCTTGCCAGCTACACCGAGCTGCTGCAGACCGCCGGGCTGAAGGTGCCCTTTGAGGAAGGCAGCGTCAAGGGCATTGCCCAGCAGATGACCCGCTGGCTGGAAGAGCATCAGGTGGACTAAAGTCGTTTCGTGACAGCGGCAGAGCGTTTCGTGTCAGTTTTCTTGCTTTTTCTGTCGTGCTACGATATACTGAAGCCAGAGATTCCCCTTCGAAAATGGAAAGGAGTGCTGACTTATGAGATCATCCCGTTTGTTCCGGCGCGTCATCGCCGGTCTGTGCGCTGCCGCCATGCTGTGCGGCGGCATGGCCGCTTCGGCTGCTGCGCCCGCACTGCCCGCCGCCCCTGCTGCGGTGGAGGCTACCAACGCCGCCCCCAGCGATGCCGAACTCAAGACCGCTTTTTCCAAGTTCACCGTCACCTACGACGAGGAGACCGGCGGCTGGGATCTTTCTTCTCCGCAGGAGCAGGCCAGCATGGATAAAAAGTCCTGCGGGCTGTACCCCTATATGTTCTTGCAGGACGATAGCATTGCCTTTAATATGATCCTGACCTATGTGGGCAGCAAGAAGCTGGACATCAAAACGGTCAACGTATCTGCTGATGACGAGCTGTACACCTTTACCTGTGACGAGGAATACGGCGGCGGTTACGATCAGGATCTGGGCTGCTGGTTCGACATGGAGCTGTTCCAGCTGAGCGATGAGGATGTCAGCCTGCTGAGCGAGTGGCTGAACGCCAAGAGCGTCACCGCCGTATTCGTTGGCCGGGACGGCACCACCCAGAGCTACGCCCTGACCAAGGAGAACCGCACCGCCATTCAGGAGATGGTCACCGCCTACAACCTGATGCTCTCCTCCACCGTGGAGCAGTGCGAGCCCATCCTGACCAGTCTGGCAAAGTAAACGCATTTCCAGAGTCCCCGGAGCGTCTGCGGATGCTCCGGGGACTTTTTGCACTAATTTTTTTATTTTTGAAAAAAAGGCTTGCAAAGCCGGCCAAGCTGTGCTATACTTATCGAGCTGTGATGTGCTGCTATAGCTCAGTTGGTAGAGCGCATCCTTGGTAAGGATGAGGTCTCCAGTTCGAATCTGGATAGCAGCTCCAGCTTAACCGCTCTGAAGTCTTAGGACTTCGGGGCGTTTTTCGTTTATCCTTTCAGCCATACTACAAAAATACCGCCGCACAGCTGTGCGGCGGTATTTTTTAATCCTCGTCGGGGATATTCTCTGCGTCCAGCAGATACTCGGTCTCGGTCTGCTGTTCCATCTGCTGCTCTGTCCAGTCCAGCTGCACAGCGCCGCTCAGGTCCAGCGAATAGTCCTCGGTGTATAGCAGACTGCCGGTGTTCAGGCTGCTCTCTGCCGGGCTGCGGGCATCCCATGTAAAGTGCAGACTTTCCGGCGGCACGGTGCACTGCTTTGCCAGTGCGGTCAAAGCGTAGCAATCCCGGGCAAAGTCGGCGGCGCTGTCGTAGGGGCCGAACAGTTCCACGGTCAAGGTCAGGTAGACATCCCCGGCGGGCAAGGCGGCTGCCTCCTGCAAGGTTTCGGCCTGCGGGCCGCTCAGGAACATTCTGCCGCTGATATCCCGGATGGCAATATCCTGCGCATCCTGCTTGCAGGCGGTGTACAGCTCGTTGATGGCCTGTGCGCTCAGGCGGTTCATGGTCTGCTGATTTTCGCCGCTCAACTCGTCCCATAGCATGGGCAGCATCGCCATGCAAAAGCAGCCCGCCATCAGCACCAGACAGACCAGCACGGACACAAAGTCGTACTTCCAGCGGCCGGGGCGGGCGGCAAAGAACAGCACCTCGCATCCCAGCAGAACCAGCGCCACCGCCGGGGCAATTTTCAGAGTCAGCTGCACATCAAAGCCCGGCACGAAGAAATACAGCAGGAAGAACACGCCCGCCGCAATGAGACACGCGCCCAAGGTCAGGCTGCCCACCCGGCGCAGGGGCTTTTCAGCGGGTCGTTTTTCTGCCGGTTTCTGCTCCGGCGCGGGCGCACTGCCCGGCTGTGCCGTCAAAGGGGTCTTATTCTGCTCGGTCATCGTCATCCTCCGCAGGGGTCTCGTCCTGCTCTGCACCGGTCACCGGCTCCCCCAGCAGTGCCGAAAGCTCCGGCATGGCAAAATGGGCGTCCGTGTCTGCGGTGTCCTCTGCATCCTCTGCATCCTCTGCCTGCGGCGCAGCCGTGTAGGCGTGGAAGTCCTCGGGTTCCTCCTCGGCGGGCTGCTTGCCCTTTTTGTTTTTCGGGCCGCGCACCAGCCACATACCGCACACGATCAGTGCCACGCAGACCACGATCTGCGGCAAAGCGTCCAGCATCAGGTAGATGGCGCGGAAAACCGGGTTATCCTGTCCCCAGCGCCACATCACATCGCCCAGCACCCGCATGATGATGTTGTTGTAGAACACGATCGCGCCCAGCGCGATGAGCCCCCAGCCCACCAGCTTGTGGCTTTCGCCCATGAACTGGGTCATGCGGGCATCGTGCCAATTAAAGTGCACCAGATAATCGTCCTCCGGGGCCTTTTCTGCCGCCAGCTGCGCGCGGAGGTTCAAGGTATCGAAAAAGCTGTACATATACACAACGATGCAGCCGACTACCAGTGCGTCCAGCCCCGTGGTGCTGCCTAGGATAATAAACAGGCAGAACATGGTGATGAGCGAGAGCCCCCGCTTCATATAGCCCTGATACATCTGCCCCGCACCGGGGATGCAGGCAAACAGCAGGGTCAGGATCCCGTTTTTCTTCATAATCAGTTCCCTCATTTCTCAGTGGTGTCTGCACTGCGGTGCAAAAGCGCGTCCAGTGCATCGGATAGTTTTTCGGTCAGCTGCTTTTTGTCCTCTATGGGCTTGCCCAGCGGGGCGGTGGAGGGCTGCGGCGCTTTGTCGTTCACCGGCTTGCCCAGCAGCTCCGGTTCGGTCTGTTGCGTGGTCTGCGGCAGCCATGTGTTCAGCTGCTGCCCGGTGTGCAGGATCTGTTCCAGCGTACCGGCGCGCCACATGGTCAGCGCCAGAACCGCCGCCACCGTTGCCACAGCGGCGCGGCCCCATGTGTTCTGCATCAGCCGTATCCAGATGGTGCCCATCACCGCGCCCCGGGCGGAGCGCGGCGGCTGCTCCAGCACATCGTCGGTCAGCAGAGCGGTGTAGCGGTCCATGCAGCGGTCGCAGTAGGCAAGGTGCTCGGCGGCTTCCAGCCGCTGCGTTTCGTCCAATTGCCCGCCGACCAGTGCCTGTAAGCCTTCCTCGCTCAGACAGCCTTTTACGTCAAACAGTTCCATGTACGCTCCTCCTTTCACAGGGTACGCGGTCGTTTTGCAAAATCTGCTGCGCCAGCATCTTTTTGGCGCGGTAGACCTGCGCTTCCACCGTTTTGGGCGGTCGGCCGCACAGTCTTGCAGCTTCGGCCATAGTGTGCTGTTCCAGCAGCACCAGACGGCAGGGCGTGCAGTAGGGCTCGCGCAGATTTAAGATCATTCCGGTAAGCTCCTCTTCGCCCAGCGCCTCCAGCACCTGTTGCTCCGGCTGCATACCGGGCGGCGCGCCCTCCAGCGCCAGCACCTCGTCGCCGGGGGTGTTCATCTTGCGCACCCACGCGCTGCGCAGATAGTCCTTGGCTTTGTTGGCGGCGATGCGCGCCAGCCACTGCTTTTCAAAGCCGGACGGGCAGCGGTCGATGGCCCGCCACGCCGCCAGAAAGGTCTCCTGCGTCAGATCCTGCGCTTCCTGTACATCCGGCACCAGCTGGTGGCAGACCGTGTACACGAGCGCCTGATATTTCTGCACCATCGTGCTGAATTCCTGTGTTGTCAACGCGCTGCACGGCCTCCTTTCCGGTCTTGGATGCGCTGCTCTGCGCCGCCCTTCTGTCTTTAATACGAAGGAGCGGCGGCAGTTCCTGCAAAAAACTGAAATATTTTTAAACTTTTTCTTCTCCCACAGATATGGTACAATAGCAGTATAGCACACAGGGAGGATTTTCGCCATGGCTTCTACCACCCGTCAGGCGCTTTTACAGGCGCTCAGCGCCGCCGAGGGCGCATATATTTCCGGCCAGCAGCTGGCGCAGCAGCTGGGGGTCAGCCGCGCTGCCGTGCACAAGGCGGCAGCAGCGCTTACCGCGCAGGGCTATGCGCTGGAAGCCGCCTCCCGCCGGGGGTACCGCCTGCTGGGCGGCGACCCCTTCTGCACCGAGGCGGTAGGCCCCTACCCCGCCCCGGTGCAGCTGTACGACACGTTGGAAAGCACCAACCGCACCGCAAAGCTGCTGGCGCTGGAAGGCACCGCCCACGGCACGCTGGTGCTGGCGGGCGGGCAGACCGCCGGGCGTGGGCGGCTGGGGCGCAGCTTTACCAGCCCGGCGGGCAAGGGGGTGTACTGCTCGGTGGTGCTGCGCCCGCCGCTGCCTGCCGCCAACGCCCAGACCGCCACCATCGGCGCGGCAGTGGCAGTGTGCCGGGCGGTGCAGATGCTGTGTGGGCTGGAACTTGCCATCAAGTGGGTGAACGACCTGTATTACAAGGGCAAAAAGGTGTGCGGCATCCTGACCGAGGCCGGCACCGACCTTGAAAGCGGCCAGCTGGAATGGCTGGTGGTGGGCATTGGGCTAAACCTGACCGCCACGGCGGAGGACTTTCCCCCGGAGCTTGCCGCCAAAGCAGGCAGCCTATACCCCGGCGGCCCTGCCCCGGTAAGCCGGGCGGCGCTGGCAGGTGCCATCGGGCGGGAGCTGTTGGCGCTCTGCCCGGGCTTTGCCTGTCTGGACGAGTACCGCGCCCGCTGCTTTGTGCCCGGTCATTGGGTGACCGTGTGCACCGGCACCGAGACCTACGCCGCACAGGCGCTTTCCATTGACGATGCCGGGCGGCTGGTGGTGCAGCGGGAGGGCGGGCGCACCGAGGCGCTGCGCTGCGGCGAGGTGACTATTCGTCCCACTAAGACGGAATAAACGGATACAAAAAGCCCGCCGGGCATTGTGCACGGCGGGCTTTGGTTTACAGTTTACTCTGCCTTGGTCTCGGGCTTTGCCTCAGCCTTGGCTTCCGGCTTTGCTGCGGGGGCAGCAGCGGGAGCGGCGGGCTTCACCACGGGCTTCGGGGGATTGGGATCGTCCTTCAGCGGGAACAGGATGATGTGCTTGGGGCACTTCTGGGCGCACATACCGCAGCCCTTGCACTTGTCGTAATCAATGTGTGCCACGCCGTCCACAACATGGATAGCGTCGAACTTACAGGTGCGCTCGCACATGCCGCAGGCGATACAGGAGGTGGTGCACAGCTTGTTTGCCACAGCACCCTTGTCCTTGTTGGAGCACATGACCACCGGCTTGCGGGGGCCGGCAGCGTCGATCATGATGACCTGCTTGGGGCAGATGTTGGCACAGGCACCACAGCCGGTGCACTTGTCCTTGTCCACCTTTGCCACACCGTCCACGATGTGGATGGCGTCGAACTTACACACCTTGGTGCAGTCGCCCAGACCGATGCAGGCGAAGGAGCAGGTCTTGGGGCCGCCGTACAGGGCTGCCGCAGCAGCACAGGTCTGGATGCCCTTGTAGTCGTAGGCGGGCTTGCAGTGCTCGGAGCTGCCCTGACACTGCACAACAGCCTTCTTCTCTACGGCGCTTGCCTCGCCGCCCATGATCTTGGCAATGGCAGCAGCAGCCTTGGGGCCGCCGGGTGCACACTTGTCGCAGGGCACGCCGTCCAGAACAACTGCCTTGGCGTAGTCGGAACAGCCGGCGTAGCCGCAGCCGCCGCAGTTTGCGCCGGCTAGGCAGGCAGAAACTTCCTCAATGCGGGGGTCTTCCTCCACCGCCATGAACTTTGCGGCAGCCACCAGAACGATAGCACCCACAGCGCCCACGATGGTGCACAGGATAACAGCAGATACAATATTCATAGTCCTGTTCCTCCCTTACAGCGTAACATTGAACAGGTTTTCGACGATGCCGCCGAAGCCCATGAAGGACAGGCTGGTGATTGCAGCTGCGATCAAGGTGATGGGCAGGCCCTTGAAGGGTGCCGGGGGATCGCAGGCTTCCACGCGCTTACGCACGCCGCTGAACATGACCATGGCCAGCATAAAGCCGCAGCCTGCGCCGATAGCGCAGATCAGAGCCTCGATGTAGGCGTAGCCGAAGCCGTGTGCAGCCACATCGGCGCCGTAGTCGCCCACGACCAGAATGGTAACGGCCAGCACGCAGCAGTTGGTGGTGATCAGGGGCAGATAAACGCCCAGCGAGTTATACAGTGCAACGATGTACTTCTTGAGGAAGATCTCGATGAACTGCACCAGCACAGCGATGACCAGAATGAACACGATGGTCTGCAGATAGCTCAGACCAGCCTTGTCCAGTATGAAGATCTGGATGGGGAAGGTAACGGCCGTTGCCATGAACATGACAAAGATGACAGCACCGGACATACCAACAGCGGAATCCAGCTTTTTGGAAACGCCCAGGAACGGGCAGATACCGTAGAACTTCACCAGCACATAGTTGTTGACAAGGATCATGCTGAAGAAGATCGCAGCGAGTTTGACGAGCATCTTATTCCGCCTCCTTCTTCAGATTGTCAAGATCACAGCAGCTCTTGCGCTCGATACGGGCGTCCAGCTTGCCTTCCAGCCACACACAGCCGGCCATCAACAGGCCAAAGCAGAAGAATGCACCGGGAGCCTGCGTCATGATGGACACCTTGGCAACGCTTTCCGGAATGATCTGGAAGCCCAGCCAGGTGCCGCTGCCCAGGATCTCACGGATGGAGGCCATCAGAGTAGCGGTGAGGGTGTAGCCGAGGCCCATGCCCACGCCGTCCAGTGCGGAATCCACCACATTGTTCTTGCAGGCGAACATCTCGGCACGGCCCAGAATGATACAGTTGACAACGATCAGGGGCAGGAACACGCCCAGAGCGTTGTACAGGCTTTCCATGTAGGCCTGCATGAACATCTGCACGATGGTCACAAAGCCTGCAATGATGACGATGTAGCAGGGCAGATGCACCTTGCCGGGGATGACTTTCCGCAGCAGGGAGATCATGATATTGGAGCACACCAGCACGAAGGTGAAGGCGGCGCCCATGCCCAGTGCGCTGGAAACTGCCGTGGTAACGGCCAGAATGGAGCAGGTGCCCAGAACCAGACGCAGAACAGGGTTTTCTTTGATGATGCCGTTGGTAAGGATGCTTACCTTGGACTTATTTTCTTGTGCCATTTCTTACCAACCTCCTTTTATGCCAGCTCGTTGAAGCAGTTGATACAATCATTGATGGCAGCAAACAGAGCGGTGGACGAAATGGTTGCGCCACTGTACGCATCGAAATCCTGATTCATCACAATGTTCTTGGTGCCGTCCATGCCGTTGAACTGTGCCAAGAAGTCATCGGTGGACACATTGGAGCCGATGCCCTTGGTCTGGGTAGAAGCGTCTACCCAGATGCCGGTCTCGGCACCGTTGGCGTCAAAGCCCATAATGACGGTCAGGATGCCGCCGTCAAAGCCCTTTTCCTCGGCCTTGATGGCAATGCCGCCGTCCGGAGCCTTTACCACGCCGGTAACATTGGCGGTGGTGTAGTCGGTCACTTCCTCCAGCGTAGCTGCGTCCGAAACAGAGGGCATCACGCTGACATAAGCAGCCAGCGTGGTGCGGCGGGTGTTCTCCTTGATAACGGGAGCGGTCATGCCGTTCACCAGAGCCAGCAGCAGGCTGACGATCAGAGAGATGACGGTCAGCACAACAATGGGCTTACCGGTGGTTTCCCAGCTGGAATTTGCAGTCTTACTCATTTGCCAGCACCCTCCTTCGCTTTCTTTGCAGGCTTCACATAGCCATACGGGGTCTGACGGGTCAGATCATTGATGTACGGGACCCACAGGTTCATGAACAGCAGTGCGAAGGACACGCCCTCGGTGTAGCTGCCCCAGTAGCGGATAGCAAAGGTAACGATGCCAAGGCAAACGCCGTACACCAGCTTACCCTTCAGGGTAAAGGGGCTGGTAACGTAGTCGGTAGCCATGAACACAGCGCCGAACAGCAGGCCGCCGCTCAGCACGGCAACCAGTGCGCTGTGCAGATCCTTGGTAGCGATCAGGTAGAACACGAACACGCTGCCAACGTAGGAAGCAGGGATAGCGATGCTGATGGTCTTGGTAGCCACCAGATAGACAAGACCCAGCACGATAGCCAGTGCGCAGGTCTCGCCCAGCACACCGCCGTGGATACCCATGAACAGATCCAGCAGGCTCAGCTTGGAGGGATCTGCCACAGCCAGCGGGGTAGCCTTGGACAGCTGGTCCACCGCTGCATCCGGGAACACCCACTTATTCATGGAACCGGCAAAGCTGATGAACAGCACGATACGGCCCACCAGAGCGGGGTTTGCAAAGTTCATGCCAATGCCGCCAAACAGCTGCTTGACAACAATAATTGCCACCAGATCGCCGATGATCAGCTGACCGATGGGCATACCCACGGGCACGTTCATGGCCAGAATGATGCCGGTGACCACAGCGGACAGGTCGCTGATGGGGTTTGCACGCTTCAGCAGCTTGCAGTACAGCCACTCAAAAGCCACACAGGCCACCACGGAAACGGCGGTGACCAGCAGGGCGCGCACGCCGAAAATGATCGCAGAGGCAACCACGCAGGGGCACAGTGCAACGATCACGTTGGCCATCAGGCTTTGGGTGGTCTCGTCACTGCGGACGTGCGGGGAAGCCGAAACAATAAGCTTCGTATCCATTACTTATTGCCTCCTTTTTTGATTTCGCCAAGATAGAAGGCCTTGGCCAGACTCATCATCTGGGTGACAGGGCGCTTTGCCGGGCAGACGAAGGAGCAGCTGCCGCAGTTGAAGCAGTAGTCAGCGTGCAGCTTGCCCAGCTCCTGCACATCGCGGGCGGCGTAGGCCTGATTGACCTCCACGGGCTCCAGACCCATGGGGCAGTACTCCACGCAGCGGCCGCAGCGGATGCAGGGGTTGACCTGTGCGGGCTGTGCAGCTGCCTTGCTCAGCAGGATCAGACCGGAAGTGGTCTTGGTGGTGGGGTAGGAAAGGTTCTCCACAGCGGGGCCCATCATGGCACCGCCGGCAACCACCTTGCCCAGCTCGCCCTTAACGCCCACATAGTCCAGAATGTCCTGATAAGCGGTGCCCACGGGCACAACAACGTTCTGGGGCTTTGCGCAGGCATCGCCGTCCACGGTGATGGTACGCTGGACCACCGGCATACCGGTAGCCAGATACTTGCCCAGCGTGGAAACGCTGGTCACGTTCATCACGATAGCGCCTGCATCGGCGGGCAGACCGCCGTGGGGCACCTCACGGCCGAGGCACTTCTCAATGAGGATCAGCTCTGCGCCGGTGCCGTAGACACTGGGCAGGGGCTTTACCTCAATAGCGCTGTCGTCCTTGGTCTTTTTGCACAGCAGGTCGATGCACTCGGGCTTGTTGTTCTCAATACCAATGATGCACTTCGGGATGCCGGTATACTGCAGCACAGCCTTGATGCCGCGGATGATATCATCGCTGCACTCCAGCATCTCCTGCGTGTCGCTGGTCAGCCACACCTCGCACTCGGAGGCGTTGATCAGTAAAGTATCCACCGACTGCTTGGGCTGCAGCTTCACATCGGTGGGGAAGCCTGCGCCGCCCAGACCGACCAGACCGCACTCGCGCACGGCGGCAAGGAAGCTGGCCTTATCGGTGACTTCCGGTGCCTTGACAGCCGGGTCTACGGTCTGCTTGCCATCGGTCTTGATGACAACAGAATCGCACATACGGCCATTGGACAGACGGAAAGGTTCCACTGCAGCTACCGTACCGGAAACGCTGGAGTGGATGTTTGCGGAGACAAAGCCGCCCGCCTCACCGATCTTGGTGCCGACGAACACTTCATCGCCTTTTTTCACCAGAGCCTTGGCGGGTGCGCCAATGTGCTGGCTCATAAGGATGCGTACCTGCGCGGGCAGAGGCATCGGGATAGGTTTGCTTGCAGCAGTTGCCTTGTCATGCGGCGTATGCGCGCCAAGCGCCGCACGTTTCAGCTTGTTCAACATGGATTTCAAATCCCCCATTCTGCTTGAATTGCTATCCCCACGCCCATGCAGGCGCACTGGTACAGGGACAGCAGCTGCTTAACACACTTATTGTATCATTTTGGCGCGGGAAGTCAACGACATCACGGCTCAAATGATGAATTTTCCTGAACTTTCTTATTCGTTTTCGCCAATTAGTTTTAACTAACTACCGTATTTTTCTTTTTGTTCTCCCTCTTCTGCCGTTTGCCTTTGCTGCGGGAATATGCTATACTATACCTAACATGACAGGCGGAACGTCCCCCGCTCCGCTCCCGAACTTCACAAGGAGGCACCAAACCATGAAAGTTCTCAAAGCTCTGCTCGCCGTCCTCACCACACTGGCTGTCGCCCTGACCGCCATTCTGCTGCTCTGGCAGGATAAAAGCGCCCCGCGCTATATCAAGATCTACGAAAACGAGCAGTAATATTTTTCTTGCAAAAACAACACCCCGGCCAAGCGGCTTTTCCGCCCGGTCGGGGTGTTTTTGCGTTGTCCGGCAAACGGCAGACCACACAAAAACGCCGCCGACTTTTCGTCAGCGGCGTTTGCTCGTATCAGTAGGTCATCACGACCACCATAATGGGGTATTTATCCTTCGTTTTGGGGTCGGTGTTATGCACAACGCCCACGCCCACAAGGGTGGCTTCCGTGCTCGTGACCAGTGCCTTTTTCAGGGTGCTGCCGTTCTTTGCCCAGCCGCGGATCACGCTCTCTGTGTGATACGCACCGTAGCCGCCTACGCCCACCAGCTTTTTGCCCTTTACCGTCAGCTTGCTGATGGCGTTCCAGTCTTTCGCGTACTGCTCACTCTTCATCGGGTCGCTGCCGTACACACCAAGCAGGCCGTCCAGCTGCACTTTTGCCATTTTTTCAGCCATGGCACAGGCCTCGGCATCCATGGTCAGCGGGGTGTCATTGCCGTTGTTCTTGCGCACCGCATTCAGTGCTTCCACCACCGCAGCCACCTTCTGCGCCTCGGTCTTTTCGTCGGTGGGGTCTTTGCCGGTCTCGCTGCTGCCCGGCGTATCCGGCGCGTCCGGCGCGTCCGGCGCGGAAGGGCCGGAGGGCCCGCAGGCTGCTAAAAGCAGCAGCGCCATTGCAGCTGCAAGAGCCACTGCCGTCCATCGTTTCCAAAGCTTCATCTGTGGTCCCTCGCTTTCTTCTTATGGGAGCGCGTTGCTCCCCGGTTTCATCTTATCCCCTGCTGCGGCGCGCTGTCAATGGGCAGATGCGCCAAACTTTGCCGGAAAGTTTCGGCAAAGCGTGCAAAAGTAGGAACATTTTGAATGCGCGCCGCGCCTTCCGGGTTGCGGCACCCAGCATCCGCATCGTGCCTTGGGCGGCACTCGCATCTTGCTGGCCGCTGCCCCAACAACTCCTCCCTGTTTCCGCCACTGGCGGCGGTCGTCGTCGTTGCAGTGGAAAAATTATTTTTTATTCGCAATTCCGGAAAATCTGCCGATTTTCCGGAATTGCTTTTTCACCGGGCACACTGCGCGGGCTTTTCTGCACGCAAAAAGGCTGCCGCACAGCCTGTGTGCGGCAGCCCGGGGTGTATCAAGTTATGCTCGGAGTAGTCGGCGTATAGGTGATCAGGATCAGGATATAGCTCTCATCGCCGATCTTGTGCGTAGCTGCGCCGATCTCGACCTTATTGTCACCGGGATTGAACGTGCCGGGGTCCACAAACCGGTAGAGGCCCGCGGCATTCGCCATCCACTGCATCTTCAGGAATTCGCCCATCACGCCGCTGCTCTTGATCTGACTGTCGACATCGATCGGGTTGAACATGCAGGGCGTTTTTTCGAGGTCAATTTTGGCTGCCTTTATAACAGCAGGATCCAGCAGCAGTTCCTTGGCATCCTTGCCGTTGTTTGCCTCCTGCGCGGCGGCCGTATCGGCGGCTGCCAGCAGCGCTGCTGCCATTTCATCTGCCTTTTTGGTGTGGGTCACAGTTTCGTTTACGTCTGTTAAATTATCGATCGTTATTTTCAGCAGCTCGTCCTGCATGGCGTAGCTATTGCCGCCGCCGCAGCCTACCATCGTTAATGCCAGTGCAGCGGCCAGCACGGCGGCTGCCAATTTTTTGAACAGTTTCATCGTTTCCTCCTTGCCGCAGCCTGCAATAAGTCTGCCGGGGCAGCTGCTGCAGACCGCATCTTGTAACTATACCGTTCCGGTCTTGGGGCATCCGTAAGGGCTGTCACAGCCCGGACGCTCTTATTTCATGAGCATAAGCACCCAGTTCTCGCCGTCAAGCGTGCCGATGGCAAGACCAAACTCAAATTTTCTTCCGATGTGAGGATCGCCGATTGTATGATCAGCATCCCGCCGAAGCTGATCTGCAAGACTAAAAGGCTTAAACTGATTCATGGTATCGCTGATGTAACTCGGAACGTACACCAAGGAGACTTTATAAGCATCCTTTTCCGGGTCAATGCCGAACTTTTGCAGGAACGTCTCATCATCCAGCAGATCCTGCAGATTCGGCCAATCTGCGCCTTCGTCCAAAGCAGCGATCTCGTTATTATACTCTGTCAGCAGCTTTGCCGCCAAGGCATCCAGGTCCTTGCTGTTCGTGGCCTGCTCGTTACGCATAACAGCATCATCCGAGACAGCATTCTTGACCTGCTGGGCAAGGCCTGTCTTGGAGCCGCCGCAGCCCACCATCATCAGTGCCAGAGCCGCCACCAGTACGGCAGCCGCCAGTTTCTTGAACAATTTCATGCTTCATGCCTCCTTCTTCGTCAGACACTATCCTATGCGGCCCGGACGTTTTCCAAGCCTGCTTTCTTTCATTTTACCGTTTCTTTTGCTTTTTATCAATGCACAGATGCTATAAAGTTTTTTCAGCCAATTTCAGCAATTTGCGCAAAAAAGGCTGCCGCACGGAATGTGCAGCAGCCTTTCGGGCTTAGTAATCGTTTTCGCAGCCAAGCAGGAATTTCATGTAGGCAAAGGTGCGCTCCCGCCCCAGGTCCCGCACCATGCACAGCAGCTTTTCCAGCAGTGCCCGGGTCTCCGGGTGCATCAGGTAGTGATCCTTGCTGCGCTGGTAGTACTCCCATGCGGAGGCATCGGTGTACTTGTCGCCCAGATAGATCTGGCTTGCCGCCACCCGGTCGCACACCATCTCGCAGACGTAGCGCAGGGGGATCTTCATGCCGGTCAGGCCGGTCTTGGTGGTGCTGTAATCGATCCAGTATTCCAGATGATGCTTGTTGCGCCCCTTGTGGTGCAGCCACGCCGAGGTGTAGCCCTTGGCTGCGCGCTCCGCCTCGTTGGGGCTGTGGTCACCCTGATAATAGATGCACCCGGGGATGAACTCGGTGGGGCTGTACTTGCTCAGGTCGTGGGCAAGGCCCTGCTCATACAACCCGCATTCAAAGCAGTATTTCATCACCAGCAGCTTGTGCCGGGTGATGGTCTCGAAATGACCCTTGATGTTCATGCTGTTATTCCCTCCACTGCACCGTGATGCGTCCCTCTTTCAGCCCGCGCAGATCATCGCTTTCGGAAAAATCCTCCCGGTCCATGGTCAGGTTGGGGTTGTAGTAGGGGTCGTGCAGGATGTTCGCCTTGCCGTGCACCTCGTACAGGCGCTGCTGCTCGGCGGCAAAGCGCCGTGCCTTTACCGGGTCTTTCTCGTCCCCGCCGCGGCTCTTGCTCTCGTAGTGGGTCAGCTGGGCGTAGGGCGTCCACGCAATGCGATAGCCCGCATCCCGCACCCGCAGGCAGAAGTCCACATCGTTGAAGGCCACCGCAAAGGCTTCGTCCAACCCCTTTACCTCGTCCCACACGCTGGTCTTTACCAGCAGGCAGGCACCGGTCACAGCGGAAAAGTCCTGCACCGTGGCGGTGCGGAACAGATAGCCGCTGCCGCCAGCCTTTTTGTACTTATGGCTGTGCCCCGCGTAGCCCCCCAGCCCGGTAATGACGCCCGCGTGCTGGATGGTCTCGTCCGGGTAAAAGAGCATGGCACCGCACACTGCCGCCCCGCCGGGGTGGGCGCATTGGCGCAGAAGTTCAGTGAGCCATTCGCCGCTGCGCACCTCCACATCGTTATTCAGCAGCAGCAGATACGCGCCGGTGGCGTACTTGCGGCCAAAGTTGTTGATGCCGGAAAAGTTGAAGCCCTTTTTCGGGTAGGTGACCACCCGCAGACCGTCGTAGCGCTGCTGCGCCTTTTTATAGTAGGCAAAGGTGGAGGGGTCGGTGGAGTTGTTCTCCACCACGATCACCTCAAAGTGCTCCCATTCAGTCTTTGTCCAGATGCTGTGCAGGCACTTTTCCAGATCCTCGGTGTGGTCCTTGTTGGGGATGAGGATGCTCACCTTTGGTTCGCCCACGATGTCCCACTTCACCCGGTAGGTGCTGGGGAACAGACCGTCCTCCACCGTGCCGGTGCGCCCGGTGCGGGTCAGGTGGTCTGCCAGCGCCTTTTTGGCCGCTGCCGCAACGTATGGCTTGGCGTCTGCACCGCCGGAGGTAGACCCCGCGTGCACCCGCCAGTAGTAGAGCACCTGCGGCACATGGGCGGCACCGCCGGTCTTTTCCAGCAGACGCAGGAACAGATCATGATCCTGACTGCCGTCGCATTCCGGGCGTTCGCCGCCCAGCTGCTCCCACAGCGCTTTTTGGAACACCGCCAGATGGCAGATGTAGTTGCAGCACAGCAGGTAATCCGGGGCGTAGTCCGGCTTGAAGTGCGCCACCATGGGGCGGCGGATGCTCTTGGTGAACAGTGCCTCGTCGCTGTACAGAAAACCGTCCGGCTCGCCGCGCTGCCGCAGCTGTAAGATGGCCTTGCCCATGGTGTACAGGGCATGGGGTGCCAGAATGTCGTCGTGGTCAGCCAGCGCCAGATACTCCCCTGTCGCCAGCTCCGCGGCGGCGTTGGTGTTGGCCGCAATGCCCTTATTTTCGATCTTTTTGTATACGATCTGTTGATTCTTTTGCTGATATTCCTTTACGATCCGCTCCACGTCCCCGTGGGCGGCGTCCGAAGCATCGGCAAGGCAGAGCTGTCCGTTGGGCGCGGTCTGCCCCACAAAGGAATCCAGAAATTCCCGCAGGTATTTTTCCGGAGTGTTATACAGCGGGGTCAGCACCGAGATGGTGGGCAGGCCGCAGTCTGCCGCCGTTTTGCCTGCCATCTCTGCGCGCTGGGCTTCCAGCACCTTTTTGGCGGGCAGGTAGCGTGCACGCTTGCCAAAGCAGCGGCGCTTCACAAAGCCCGCGCCGCGCCTGACCATGGTGGGCAGGCCCTCTTCCTTTGTCAGCTGCACGGCATAGCCGGCCAGCTCCTTGGCGCGTTTCAACCGTACATTCATATCAGACCTCGCCGCGCTGGGTCGCCTTATAGGCGGCGCAGACTGTCTGGGTGTCCCCGTTCATTTTCAGGTGACCGTGGCTCAGCCATGCCACCTTGGTGCACATCCGCTCAATCTGCTCAATGGAGTGGGACACCAGAATGACCGTGGTGCCGCCCGCCATCAGCTCCTGCATCCGCTTTTCGCACTTTTGCTGGAACAGGAAATCGCCCACCGACAGCACCTCGTCCGCAATGAGGATATCGGGCTTGGTGATGGTGGCAATGGCAAAGCCGATACGCGCCACCATGCCGGAGGAGTAATTTTTCAGCGGCACATCCAGAAAGTTTTCCAGTTCGCTGAATTCCACGATCTCGTCAAATTTTTCGTCCAGATACTTGGGCGAGAAGCCCAGCACCGTGCCGTTGAGGTAGATGTTCTCGCGGGCGGTCAGATCCATATCAAAGCCCGCGCCCAGCTCGATGAGCGGGGCGATGGTGCCGTTTACGGTCACCTTGCCCTTGCTGGGCTTGTACACCCCGGCAATGGTCTTAAGCAGGGTGGATTTGCCCGAGCCGTTCAAGCCCACAAGGCCGTAAAAATCGCCGGGCATAATGTCCAGACTGACGTCCTTTAAAGCGTAGAACTCGTCGTATTGCAGCCTTCCCTGCACCATGGCCAGAAAGTACTCCTTCAGGCTCTCATGCTTTTCCTTGGAAAGGTTGAAGCACATGGAAACATTGTCCACTTTGATGATCGGTTCCATTGTTCACCCTCCTTAAATGTGCAGCACAAAGTGGTCCTGCGTTTTGCGGAACACCTGCAGCCCCACTACCATGGACACTACTGCGCAGATGCCGCAGACAAGGAACATATTTACGTCCAGCGGGATGCCCCACATCACCGTGCGGCGGAAGCCCGTGATATACCAGTACATGGGGTTCAGCTTGATGATCTGCTGCATATTGAAGCCGCCGATGGAAAAGGTCATCTGGGTGGGGTCGTAGAAGATGGCGGAGAAATACAGCAGCGCGGTGACGAACACGCTCCAGATATGCATGATATCCCGGAAGAACACGGTAGCCGCCGCTAAGAACATACTGACCCCGAGGCTGAAGAAGAACAAGGTCACCAGCGGGTACAGCGCCTCAAAAATGGTCAGGTGGAAAGACGCACCGGTAAAGATCATGACCAGCAGCAGCGCCACAAAGCTGAAGATGCAGTTCACCATGGCAAAGCAGCACTTTTCCAGCGGGAAGATATACTTGGGGATATACACCTTTTTCAGCAGCGGGGCGGCGCTGAGCACGCTGCTCATGCTGGTGGAGGTAGCCTCGTTGAAGAAGTTGAACAGCAGCTGACCGCACATCAGAAAGACGGCAAAGTTGTCGATGCCGCTGCCGCGCATATCCATCAGGCTGCTGAACACCGCCCAGTACACAAGGCACATCAGCAGCGGGTTCAAAACGCTCCACACCACGCCCAGCACGCTGCGGCGGTATTTCAGCTTGAAATCACGGCTTACAAGGTTCCACAGCAGATAGCGGTAGCGCCAGAAGCCATTCCACATTGCTTTGAGTTTTGCCACGGGCGATCACCACTTTTCAAAATACTCGAACTTCTGGGCGGCAAAGGGCTCGTGCAGCTTGTCCTTTGCGCTGGTCTTGTGCTCACAGCCGCAGTCCGGCCACTGCACGTTGACGGTGGGGTCATCGTAGGGGATGCCGCCCTCGCTGGTGGGGTCGTAGACATCGGTGCACTTATAGCAGAACTCTGCCACATCGCTCAGCACCAGAAAACCGTGGGCAAAGCCCTCCGGGATATAGAACATCTTCTTGTTGTCCTCGGAAAGGGTCACGCCCACCCACTTGCCAAAGGTGGCGCTGTGGGGGCGGCAGTCCACGGCCACATCGTACACCTCGCCCTTGGTCACGCGCACCAGCTTGCCCTGGGTGTGGTTCTTCTGGAAGTGCAGCCCGCGCAGCACGCCCCGGGTGGAGCGGCTCTGGTTGTCCTGCACAAATTCCTTGTCGATACCGGCCTCTGCGAACTGGTCCTTCTGGTAGGTCTCCATAAAATAGCCGCGGTCGTCGCCGAACACCTGCGGCTCAATGACCACCACGCCGGGGATCTCGGTCTGCGTAAAAATAAACTTACCCATGATATTGTACCTCTCTTTTTTTCTGAAAGCTTTTTCTTTATCTGGAAAAGTCTGGTTTTGAACAGGCTTTTACGCTTTTTTATGGTGCCTTGCCGTTTTGCGGCGCTTTTTCAGGCGGGAATGTACCCGCAGCACCAGTACGGTAACCACGGCTGCACCTATGGTGCACCCCACCGAGATGCCCGCCAGCAGCCATGCGCTGCTGCCCGGTTCCACGTCCCTGGCGGCTTCCAGCTTTGTGCCGACGCTCTGCTCCAGCAGTTCCGCCAGACCTGTGATCTCCGCCTTTACCCGCACGCTGGTGCTCTCCTGCTGCGCGCCGCCGTTCAGGGTGTACACCGCATACACGGCGGGCTCTGCGCCAAGCAGATACTGCTCCGGCAGCTCCAGATCCACGGTCACATCCTGCGCGGATAAACCCTCGGCCAGCAGCAGCTTCACCCCGGGGTCGGCTACGGTAACGGTGCCAAGGCTCTGCCCGCCGCCCGCCACAGCCAGCTGTGCGGTGACCGTGCCGCCGGGCAGCTGGGTGTAGCTTTTATAGGTGGAAAAGGCGTAGTCCAGCAGGGTGCGCATATCGTTATATTTATCGGTGCTCAGCTGGCTTTGCATGGTCGCGCAGATCAGCCGCACCCCGTCCTGCTCCGCCAGACAGACATAGCTGTACCGGGCGGTGTTGGTATAGCCCAGCTTGGAGCCCAGCACACTGTCGATATGGTAGCGGCTGGAGCCAATGCGAATCTTATCCTGCTGGGAGAAGTAGCGGGTCACCGGCTGGATGTTGGTGGGCTGCATGGTGTACATCTCGTTGCGGGTGAACAGGTCCTCAAACCCCGGCTGCTGCAGCGCCCAGCGCAAAATCTGTGCCATATCGTAGCAGCTGGTGTAGTGGTCGTCGTCGCTGATGCCGTGGGGGTTTGAAAAGTGGGTGTGGGCAAGGCCAAGCTCCTCCACCTGTGCATTCATAGCCGCCACGCCGTCCGCGATGGTGCCGCCGCCGAAATATTCCGCCAGCAGGTTGGCACCGTCGTTGGCGCTTGCCATCTGGGTGGCGTACAGCGCATCCACCAGAGGAACTTCTTCCCCCTCCAGCAGGGCGATGTGGCTGGAATCCGTGCCCGCCAGCGAGTAAACATCCTCATGGCTCACGGTCAGCTTTACGCCGTCCCAGTCCCCCTGCGCCTTTTCGCAGGCAAGACCAAGGGTCATCACCTTGGTAATGGAGGCCGGGTGCAGCTCCTCGTCCATATTCTGCTGCGCCAGCACAAGGCCGGTGTCTGCATCCATGATGCAGTATGCCCGGGTATTGGCCAGCGCCGGGCCGGCTGCTGCCGCGCCGGGCACCAGCACAGCGCCTATCAAAAGCAGCACAGTGCACAGTGCTGCGGTAAATTTTTTCATCTGGTATTCTCCGCTTATCCGTTTTATGCCGACAAGACATCATTTGAAGTATACCACATTTTTTCCCCGCTGAAAAGAGATTTACACATTCCTTTGCCCCAGCAGCACCGGTTGCAGCTGCTCACCCCGCAAAGCGGCGTCCACGGCGGCGGGCAGCAGGGCAAGGTCGGCCTTCAGGCTCTGGGGCTTGGCAAATGGGTCGTCCTGCCCGTAGGGCACAAAGTAATAGTGCTTGCGCTGGCACAGCCGCGCCATATTTTCGCCGGAGGCGCCAAGGCCGTCGTTGGTAGAGACTGCCAGCACCACCGGGCTGCCCACCCGCAGCAGGCTTTTGGCGGCAAGGGTCACCGGCGTATCCGAAAGTCCCGCCGCCAGCCGCGCCAGCGTTGCGCCGGTGCAGGGGGCGACCACCAGCGCCTGTGCCAGCCGCCGGGGTCCCAGCGGCTCCACCGCCTGCAGGGTGTCCAGCACCGGCTGCCCGGTAACGGCCTGTAAGCGCTGCCGCCAGCTTTCCCCGGTGCCGAACCGGGTATCCTGCTGCGCGGCAAAGCTCATGACGGGCAGCAGCGTCCAGCCCTGTGCCGTCAGTGCCTGCGCCGCGCCCAAGGCGTTCTCCAACGTGCAAAAGCTGCCGCACATCGCAAAGGCAAGACAGCCCTTTTTCTCTGTGATCATATTGTTCCCTCCCGCTCCTGCAAAATGGTCTGCACCGTGCGCGCCAGCGCCTCCCCTGCCGTTTCCGGTGCCCAGACCGTCGGCAGGCTCAGCGCGTGCAGCGCCGTGTGCCCCAGCCGCCGGGCGGCGGCAAAGTCCGTGCCGCCGGGCTTTGAGGCCAGATCCACGATCAGGCACCCCTTCGGCAGCGCCGCCAGCACTTGCGCTGTCAGCACCGGCGCGGGGATGGTGTTCACCACCGTATCAAAGGCGGCAGCTGCGGCAGCAAGGTCTGTCAGCGACACCGCCCGCAGCCCCTGCTCCTCTGCCATGGCCCGCTGCACCGGGCGGCGTGCCGCCACGGTCACCCGCGCGCCCAGCGCCGCCAGACGCACCGCAAGCGCCCGCCCCACCGGGCCAAAGCCCAGCACCAGCACAGCCGCGCCCCACAGGGTGCGGCTGCGCCGTTCCAGCAGAATGCCGATGCAGCCCTCGGCGGTGGGGATGGCGTTATACACGGTCAGCTCCGGGCGGGCAAAGTAGTCCACCAGTTCCACCCCCGCCGCCCGGGCGATAGCCCTTGCGCTGTCCGTCACCTTACCGCCCAGCGCCAGTGCCCCGGGCTTTGCCATGCCCAGCAGCTGCGCCAGCGGCAGACCGGACTGTTCCAGCGGGAGCGGCAGCAGGATGCAGTCTGCCTGCGGCAGCTGCTGCACGCCGCCCACCGTATACCCCGCCCGCGCCAGTGCACGCCCTGCCGCCGCCTGCCGGGCATCGCTGCCCACCACCGCAAACCGCTTTGTCTGCCTCATGTCGTCATCTCCCCTTTTCCGCTGTGCACCATCCTATGCAGGAAGATAAAACCGCGTGAACGGAAAGATGCTGACCGGCAGAAACAAAAAAGCTCCCCCTTTCGGGGGAGCCGATAAAGCCGCAAGGCTTTGCCTGAGCGGGTTCTTATTTCAGCGCTTCTTCCAGCACCTTCAGCAGGTGCGGGATATCCAGCGGCTTTGCGATGTGGCCGTTCATGCCCGCATTCAGGGCGTTCTGCTTGTCCTCCTCAAAGGCGTTGGCGGTCATGGCAAAAATGGGGATGCCTGCCTTGCGGGGGTCGGGCAGAGCGCGGATACGCCGGGTGGCTTCGTAGCCGTCCATCCGGGGCATCTGGATGTCCATCAAAATCAGGTCGTACTGCCCGGGCACGGACTGCTCCATCTTTTCCACTGCTTCAACGCCGTCTCCGGCGGTATCCACAAGGAAGCCCGCTTCCTTTAAGATCTCTATGGCGATCTCCCGGTTCAGGGCGTTATCCTCCACCAGCAGCAGGTGCTTACCGCTGAAGTCTGCCTTGGGCTGCGGTGCAGTCGTCTGCTCCGGCTGCACCCGGAAGGGCTCTGCCAGTACCTTGCGCAGCTCCGAGAGGAAGAGCGGCTTTTCGCAGAAGGCGGTCACACCGGCGGCGCGCGCCTCCTCCTCGATATCCGCCCAGTCATAGGCGGTCAGGATGATGATGGGGCAGCTGTCCCCGATGACCTTGCGGATCTGCCGCACGATCTCGATGCCGTTCATATCCGGGATGAGCCAGTCGATGATATACACGCTGAAAGCATCGCCCTGCTCCACGGCGTACTTCGTGCGGATGACCGCTTCCTTGCCGGAGATGGTCCACTCCGGGCGCATGCCGATCTTGGAAAGCATGGTGCTGACGCTCAGGCAGGTGTTGGTGTCGTCGTCCGCCACCAGTGCCCGCAGCCCTTCCAGCTGGGGCAGCTGTTTGATCTCCGCCTTCTGTCCGCTGAGGGGGAAGCAAAGGTTCACGATAAACTCGCTGCCCTTGCCCGGCTCGCTTTCAAGGGTGATGGTACCGCCCATCAGGTCTACGATGTTCTTGGTGATGGAAAGCCCCAGACCCGTGCCCTGAATGCCGCTGACGGTAGAGCTTTCCTCCCGGGTGAACTCCTCAAAAATATGTTTCTGGAATTCCTTGTTGATGCCGATGCCGTTATCCTTGATGCGGAACTCATAATTGCCGCAGCCCTTGGGCGCGCCGGGCTTCTGAGCAATGCGGATGCTCACCATGCCGCCGGTGGGGGTGAACTTGATAGCATTGGAAAGGATGTTCAGCAGCACCTGATTCAGCCGCAGCGGGTCGGTGATGATATCCTCGTCCACCACATCCATGGTGTCGATGAACAGCGACAACCGTTTGGAACTGATGTTGGGCTGGATGATGGAGCGTATATCGTGCACGAGATCCGGCAGATGCACCGCCTTTTCCTCGATCTTCACCTTGCCGCTCTCGATACGGCTCATGTCCAGCACATCGTTGATGAGGGAGAGCAGGTGCTGGCTGGAGGTGGAGATCTTTTTCAGGTAGTCCAGCACCTGTTCTTTATTATCAACATGGGTCGCCGCCAGCGAGGTGAAGCCGATAATGGCGTTCATCGGAGTGCGGATGTCGTGGCTCATGTTGAACAAGAACTCCCGCTTGGCGCGGTTTGCCGCTGCCTCGTGCCGGACGGCAAGCTCCAGCTTGCGGTTCTGCTCTTCCAGCTGGGCGTGATACTTCTGCTCCTGCTCCCTTTTTTGCTGCTCCGCAAGCTTCATGGAGCGGCGGCGCAGCGTTTGCAGCACTGCCACACAGATCAGATAGAAGATCAGTGCCGTCAGCAGTGCGCTGCTGAAATTGCGGAACACCGATTTTTCGTCGATATAGAGATACAGATCAAAATTCTGTCCGTTGCTGTACATCCCGAAATAGCAGCCGGAATTTGCCCAGTCGCGGGTGTGGGTCAGAATGTCGGGCGCACCGGCCTTGCGGATGCCCTGCACCAGCGGGCTGTTCGTGGTGTACAGTCCGATGAGGCTCGGGTCGTTTGCGGCGATCACCTTGTTGTCCTGCACGATAAAGATGGTGCCGCTGATGTTCTTCGGGTAGCCGTCCAGCACGCTCTGGATGGACAGGGCTGTCCCCTCCACAAACTCCGGCGGGGTCACCCGGTACGCCAGCAGCACAGCGTCCCCTGCTGCGGCGCGGCGGGTGGCAACATCCACCGCTGTACCATCCTGTAACAGAATGCGCTTGAGATAGGTCTTTTGCGGGTTTTGCAGCACGTTCAGCGCGGCTTGCTCTCGCAGCGATTCCGCAAACTGCGCATAATCGATATTACCATCCGTATATTCGCACAGTGATTCTCCATTTTCGTCCAGTACGGCAATGCCGGTAAGCCAGAGGGATTCCGTTTCTTTCCGGAGGGCTTCGGGGTCGTAAATATCCAAAGCGTCATTTTCGGCCAGCTGCCGCACCGAGACCGACATCCGGCGCAGCGCCTTTGCGGTGACGGTATCGTTATATTTTTCGTAGCTGGTGGACTGCACCTTTACAAAGTTGATGGTGCGGTCAAAGTATTCCTCGGTAGCGCGCATGGATTCCCGCCCGGAGAAGAGGGTCACTGCCAGCAAAAGCAGCACGCCCATCAGCAGATAGAGCGCCGCCACCCGCATCCCGGAGGGGAACGGTTTCTTGTTACGGTTCAAGGGCGTCCACCTCCAGATACTTTTCCGGGTCCGGCAGATACTTGCCTACGATCTGCTTCAGCGTGCCGTCGGCGCGCATGGCGGCAAAGGTCTCGGTCAGCTTTTCGTCCAGCCCGCGGGTGTCGTTCAGCGCAAAGGCCACGCCGATGCCGGTGACCAGCAGCGGCTCCTCCAGAATGCGGAAATTGGCATTGCAATCCTGCATATACCGCAAAATGGCGGCCTCGTGGGCGGCAATGGCATCCACATAGCCGCAGTTCAACATGGCGTACTGCACGCTGCGGTCCTCGGCGCTCAGCAGTTCACCAAACTGCGGGATGCGGGGGTCGGTGCCGGCGAGGAAGATTTCCTCCGGCTTGGTGGTGCTTTGCACCATCATGGTCTTGCCCGCAAGGTCGGCAAGCGTTTCAATGCCGCTATCGGCATTGACCGCCACCACCTGACGGCTGACCATATACGGCCCTACCCAGCGGTACAGCTGCTCCCGCCCATCCATGGAAAAGCAGCTCCAGATGCAGTCGATAGCACCGCTTTCCACAAGGTTTGTTTTCTGCTCCCAGTCAATGATTTCAAACCGCACCGCATACCCCATGCGGGCAAAGGCCTCGGTGGCAATGTCCACATCAATGCCGGTGGGCGTGCTGTCATTGTTCAGGTAGATAAAAGGCGGGTAGTTATCGCTGCCCACCGTAAGCTCGGGCAGTGCTGCCGCCGCCTGCGTTTTGCTGCAGGCGGTCAGCCCGGCTGCCGCTGCCGCCGCGCACACCTTTAAAAAGGTGCGGCGGGGTATTTTATGGTTGAATCGCTGTTTTGTCACGCGTAGTTATCCTCACATTACCATTGTAAAATTTCCTGCTTCAGTTCCCCCCTGCACGTCCAGCAGACACTGCAGCAGCAGCGGGTTGAAGGCCCCGCACTCGCCGTTTGTGATCATCTGGACAGCCGTTTCGTGCGGGAAAGCCTTTTTATAGCACCGTTCGCTGGTCAGTGCGTCATACACATCCGCCATGGAGACCAGCTGTGCGCTGATGGGGATATCGTCCCCCTTCAGCCCGTCCGGGTATCCCCTGCCGTCCCAGCGCTCGTGGTGCCAGCGGGCGATCTCGTAGGCGGTCTGCAGCAGCGGCTGCTCTGCAAAATTTTCGGTCTTGTGCAGCATCTCTGCGCCCAGCATACTGTGGGTCTTGATCACCGCAAATTCTTCTGCGGTCAGCTTGCCGGGCTTATTCAGGATGGCTTCGTCAATGCCGATCTTGCCGATATCGTGCAGCGCCGACGCCAGCGGGATGTTATCCTGCTGCTCGGGGGTCAGGTCGTAGCGGCTGGTCAGCTCCATCAGCCGGTGCAGCAGCGTCTCGGTGATGATGCGGATGTGCCGCACATGAGAGCCGGACTCGCCGTTGCGGAACTCCACGATCTGGCTCAGCACGCCCACCAGCACATCGGTGTTCTTTTCCCGCGCGCGGATCTGGTCAGACACCATCTGCACCAGCCGCCGCTGCTTGGCGTACAGCTTGATGGTGTTGGACACCCGGCGGTAGACGATCTTTGCGTCAAAGGGGCGGTTCACATAGTCACTGGCACCCAGCTCGTAGGCCTTGCGGATGGCTTCCTCCGAGTCGTCACTGGAGATCATGATCACCGGCACGTCCTCGATGGTATGGTTGGTGTTCATGGTGCGCAGCACCTCAAAGCCGTCCATGACCGGCATATTGATATCCAGCAGCACCAGCGAGATCTGCCCGGCCTTTGCCCGCAGCAGCTCCAGACACTGCTTGCCGTTCCCGGCTTCCAGAATGCGGTAGTCCTCGCCCAGAATGCCGGCAAGCATCATGCGGTTCATCATGGAATCGTCCACCAGCAGGATGACGGGCTTGTCCTCCAAGACTTGCTCCTGAGCCGCCAACCGGCTGTCCTGTGTGTCCACCGCCACGGCGTCCTTGTGGTTTTTGGCCTGATACATTATAAAATCTGCCCGGCGCACCACGTTCTCCATAGGGTCGGCAAGGGTCTGCATTGCGCCGCCGATACTCAGCGACAGCCGGAAGTGGGGGTAGCCCGGCACCACCGTTTTCTGCACGGCATCGCGGATCTGCTCCAGTTTTGTTCTAAAAAAGTCTGCCGGGATGCTGGCCAGCACCAGCAAAAACTCATCGCCGCCGTAGCGGATCAGCAGATCTGTTTCCCGGATGCAGGAGCGGATGGTCTTTGCAACCGTCTCCAGCGCCATATCTCCGGCGTGGTGGCCGTAGGTATCGTTACAGATCTTGAAATCGTCGATATCCATCAGGGCAACGCCCGCCGGGCCGATGTTATTGCGCACCACATCCTCGTAATAGCGGCGGTTGTAGGTGCCGGTCAGGGCGTCGTGGTTCAGCCGCTGCCGGTAGCGCTTTTCTTTTTCCATGCTCCGGGCAGTAGTCTGGGCAAACTGCGCCTTCTGCTCCTCCATCTGCTGCATCATCCGCAGCAGATTATGGTTGGCGGTTTCCAGCGCCTCCCGCTGGGTACGGTTCTGCTGTTCCAGCTTTTCCCGCAGTTCCATATAGGTGGTGATATCCGTGATAGTGCCCACGATATAGCCTTTGCCGTACCATTCCACCTGATTGGCAGCGTTGGTGACCCAGCGGTAGCCGTTTTTGCCCAGAAGCCGGAAGATGCTGTCACCATTCTTGGCGTAAGTCGCGCTGTTTTCCGCATTCCGGTAGCGCAGCCCGGCCGCCAGATCATCCGGGTGTATCAGCGCTGTATAGCGGTTATCGAACCTTGCCGCAAATTCTTCCCGCTCCCAGCCCAGTATCTCCAGAAAACGGTCACTGACATAAGCAAACGGATAGCCGTTTTCAGGATCCTCTGCGCAGCAGTGAAAGCCGCCCGGTATATTCTGTGCATAGCGTTCCAGCCGCAGAAATCCTTTTTTTATTGTCTCGTCTGTTTCCATTTTACCTTTCCTGCCTTTTTCTCCGCGCACCGCAGCACGCAGTACCCCCTGTTACCGCAATTTCAAACTTTACCTTCCTGTACGCCCCGCTTTTGGGCACACTATAACATTTTGATTTTATCATCAAAACTGCCTAGATGCAAGCATTTTTTACCAACAAAACGGCAAGTAAGGCACATTAGAAAAAGTTATAAGGGCGAGCCCAATGAAATCATTCCGCGCAGCAAAAAAGCCGCCGCACAAAAAGTGCAGCGGCTTTGCGGGGTGTCACCTCACAGCCAGCGCTCTGCGATGATCCACCACATACCGGGCAGGTTGATCCGACCCAGCAGATGCTCCAATACGATCAGCATGGTATTCTCCTTTCAGACCGTCCGTTTCAGCCGAACAGCCCCTTCAGTAAAAACAGAAGCAGCTTAGTCAAGCTGCCGCCGCCCAAAAGGCTGAACAGCGGCCCAAGGCCTTGAAACATGGAAGGTTTGCTCCTTTCGTTTCATTCCGTCCCGACTGCTGCCGGGTGCCGGTCTGCCTTATATACGAACCAGCCCACCGCAGGATTGCGAATGCCGTGGTGGTAAATATTGGGAGTATTGCAGCTGCCGTCTGCCTTTACGACCCCTTCCCGTGAAAAAGTTGCTCAGAAACGCCCGCAGGCGTTTCTGAGCAACAAATCAAAAATACTATTTCCGCTGAAAATGCCCAAAGCAGCGCGGAGGGCATTCCAAATCGTCTTACTTAAAACGCTTCCATGCCGGGGTAGACGGCACTTTCGCCCAGCTGCTCCTCAATGCGCAGCAGCTGGTTGTACTTTGCCACACGCTCGGTGCGGCTGGGCGCGCCGGTCTTGATCTGGCAGGTGTTCAGCGCCACCGCCAAGTCCGCAATGGTGGTGTCCTCGGTCTCGCCGGAGCGGTGGGAGCTGATGGCGTTGTAACCGGCCTTGTGCGCCATTTTGATGGCTTCCAAGGTCTCGGAGACAGAGCCGATCTGGTTCAGCTTGATCAGGATAGCGTTGCCCGCACCCAGCTGGATGCCCTTTGCCAGACGCTCGGTGTTGGTCACGAACAGGTCGTCGCCCACCAGCTGCACCTTGCCGCCCAGCTCGCGGGTCATCTGCTGCCAGCCCTCCCAGTCCTCTTCGTCCAGACCGTCCTCGATGGAGATAATGGGGTACTTTTCCACAAGGCTCTTCCAGTGTGCGATCAGCTCTGCGGAGGTGAACTCGGTACCCGCCTTGGGCAGCTTGTAAAAGCCCTTGCCCTTGGGGCTCTTCCACTCGGAGGCGGCGGCGTCCATTGCCAGCATAAAGTCCTTGCCCGGCAGATATCCCGCCTTTTCGATGGCAGCCAGAATGGTCTCGATGGTCTCCTCGTCGCTGGAAAGGTTGGGCGCAAAGCCGCCCTCATCGCCCACGGAGGTAGCCAGCCCCTTGGACTTCAGGATGGCAGCCAGCGCATGGAATACCTCGGCGCACCAGCGCAGCGCTTCCTTAAAAGAGGGTGCGCCCACCGGCATGATCATAAACTCCTGTGTATCCACAGTATTCGTTGCGTGTGCGCCGCCGTTCAGAATGTTCATCATGGGCACAGGCAGGCGGTTGCCGTTTACGCCGCCCAGAAAACGGTACAGCGGCATTTCCAGCGAAGCGGCTGCTGCGCGGCAGGCTGCAATGGACACTGCCAGAATGGCGTTTGCGCCCAGATTGGACTTGTCCTTGGTACCGTCTGCTTTGATCATGGCGGCGTCCACGGCGTAAATGTCGGAAGCATCCATGCCCACCACTGCGTCCGCAATGACCGTGTTGATGTTTTCCACCGCCTTGGTCACGCCCTTGCCCAGATAGCGGCTCTTGTCGCCGTCCCGCAGTTCCAGCGCCTCAAACTCGCCGGTGGATGCACCGGAAGGGGCGCAGCCGCGCGCCACAGTGCCGTCCGCCAGCGTGATCTCGGCCTCTACGGTGGGGTTGCCGCGGGAGTCTAAGATCTCGCGGCCTACAACAGATTCAATTTCCAGATAATTCATCTTGAAACCCTCCTGAATATCATTTTCTCTCCTGTACTGCCCGGGCGGGCAGACGGGGAACTGCTCTATTTAGATAGTTATATATAACTAACTGCCAATATCCTACCACGCTTTGCACCCCGGCGCAAGAGCCGGTGCGTATGTTTGCAGACCTAAATTTTTAACGGGAACGCAAACCGCCGTGGAAAACCCGTTTACAGTCTGCCCTCTTGCGGCAGCGGGGATACGTTATGCTTACCATGCGTTTTTTATATGGCAGATATGCCAAAAATTTTCTTTACTTTTTGGCGATTCGGTTCTATACTGGTTGCGGCGTTTACGCTGTTTTCCCATTTATAGTCGTTATAGAGGAGGATTTTTGCAATGAATAAGGATCTGACGGTGGGCAAGCCGTCACAGGTATTGTGGCAATTCTGTCTGCCCATGTTCGGCAGCATCATTTTCCAGCAGTTGTACAACATCGCGGATAGTCTGGTAGCGGGCAAGTTCATCGGTGAGAACGCGCTGGCTGCGGTGGGCAACAGCTACGAGATCACCCTGATCTTCATCGCCTTTGCCTTTGGCTGCAACATTGGCTGCTCGGTCATCGTGTCCCGCTACTTTGGCGCAAAGGAATACCGCGAGATGAAGACCTCGGTCTACACCTCCCTCATCGGCTCTGCCGTGCTGTGCGCCGTGCTGATGGGCATCGGTCTGTTTGGCTGCGACGCCCTGCTGGAGCTCATCAACACCCCGGAGGAGATCCTTGCAGATTCTGCGCTGTATCTGGATATCTACGTTCTGGGCCTGCCCTTCATGTTCTTCTACAACATTGCCACCGGCATCTTCTCTGCCCTTGGCGACAGCAAGACCCCCTTCTACTTCCTTGCAGTCTCTTCTTTGTCCAACATCGGCGTGGACATCCTGTTCGTCGCCGGTTTCAAGATGGGCATCGCCGGTGTGGCATGGGCTACCTTCCTGTGTCAGGGTGTCAGCTGCGTGCTGGCCATGGTGGTGGTGTTCCGCCGCATCCGCGCTTTCCACACCAAGGGTCATGTGCAGCTGTTCTCGTGGAATATGCTGGGCAAGGTGGCCGTGGTGGCTGTGCCCAGCATTCTGCAGCAGAGCTTTGTCTCGGTGGGCAACATCATCCTGCAGAGCATCATCAACACCTTTGGTGCCAGCGTCATTGCAGGCTACTCTGCCGCCGTCAAGCTGAACAACATGGTCATCACCTCCTTTACCACCCTGGGCAACGGCATCTCCAACTACACCTCCCAGAACATGGGTGCCGGCAAGATGGACCGCGTGAAGGAAGGCTTTGGCGCAGGCCGCAATCTGGTGTGGCTGCTGTGCGTGCCGCTGGTGGTGCTGTACTTCTTCTTTGGCCGCTTTTTGCTGCTGCTGTTCATGAACGACCCGCAGGGCCCTGCCATTGACACCGGTATGCTGTTTTTGCGCATCCTCTCTCCCTTCTACTTTGTGGTGTCGGTCAAGCTGGTGGCAGACGGCATCCTGCGCGGCTGCGGCCTGATGGTGCGGTTCATGATCGCCACCTTCACCGACCTGATTTTGCGCGTGGGCATTGCCGCCGTGCTCAGCGCCACCGCGCTGGGCTCCACCGGCATCTGGATGGCATGGCCTGTGGGCTGGTGCATCGGTACAGCACTTTCCATGGTATTCTATGCTACCGCCATCCGCAAGGCACTGGCAGAGCCGGTGGCTGTTGCCGAGGCCGAGGGACAGGCCGCCGAAGTTCGCGCCGAGGCCGAATTTGCCGCCGACGCCGAGATGGAGACCCTGTAACCTTTTTGCAACATGTGAATTTGTTTCATGTCGCAGATAAACAAAATGAACAATTTGAAATAGTGCACAAAATTACGCTTTAATTTTTGTATAAAGTATCAACAAAGCCGAGAAAATGCGCCCAAAAGTATGGACGGTTTGTGAATTGCGGATTTGAACCCAGATAGCTATAATAACAGACAAGAATAGAAGCAAGGCCGCTTTAGAGGGGAAGGGCCTTGCTTCCGTTTTTATCAATTTACTTTATAGAACACTCCGAAGGAGGAGATTTTTATGAAAAAGATGATCACTCGTCGTCAGTTCATGGCCGCTGCCGGTGTTGTTGCCGCAGCAAGTGCTCTGACTGCCTGCGGCGGTTCTTCCGCAAGCACTGCCGCTTCTTCTGCTGCTGGTTCCGCTGCTGCTTCCGGCAGCACCATCAAGGTGGGTGTGATGGGCCCCCTGACCGGTGACGCTTCCGTTTACGGTCAGGCTGTTGTAAACGGTGCCAGCCTGTACATGAAGCAGGTCAATGCCGATGGCGGTGTCAACGGCAAGCAGCTGGAGATCATCACCATGGACGAGCAGGGCGATGAAACGCAGGCTGTGACCTGCTTTACCAAGATGGTGGATCAGGGCATCACCGCTCTGGTAGGCGATGTAACCACCGCTCCCACGCTGGCTGTTGCCGCCGAGAGCGCCGATTACAATATGCCCATGGTCACCGCTTCCGCTACTGCCGAGGCTGTTACCTACGATGCCGAGACCGACACCGTGAACGGGAATGTGTTCCGTGCCTGCTTCACCGACCCCTTCCAGGGCGTGAAGATGGCAGATTACGCTTACGAGAAGCTGGGCTACACCAAGGCAGCCGTCATCTTCCTGAAGGGCAAGGACTACAACGAGGGTCTGGCCGAGAACTTTGCCAAGGAGTTTGAGGCAAAGGGCGGCACCGTCGTGGATCAGGAGAGCTACTCTGAGGGCGACGTGGACTTCAAGACCCAGCTGACCAGCATCCTTGGCAAGAACCCCGAGATGGTGTTCTGCCCCAACTACTATCAGGAAGTGGGTCAGATCCTGGCTCAGGCTGAGAGCATCGGCTTGACCGTTCCCTTCTTGGGCGGCGACGGCTGGGATGGTCTGGAGGGCTACGCCACCGCCGACCAGCTGAAGGACTCCTACTTCTGCGCCTGCTACGCTAAGGGCTCCAGCACCGCGTTTGAGGATGCCTACAAGGCCGAGTACGGCGAGGCCTACCCCAACGGCTTTGCACCCTTGGGCTACGATGCTGCCATGACCGTCGTGTACGGCATCAAGGCTGCCGAGGAGCAGGGCCTTGAGGCCGGCTCTGACGAGTACAAGCAGGCCGTCATCGATGCCATTGCCGGCGGCACCATCGAGGGCATCACCGGCACCTTTACCTTCGACGAGCACCACAACCCCGTCAAGAGCACTGCCATCCTGACCTATGTGGACGGCAAGCCCGAGCTGAAGGAAATGTTCTGATCCGCGCTGTTCCATCCACCGGTGATGGAGCCGCCCGCACAGAGCAAACCCCATGATTTTTTTGGAGAACGCCGGAACAGCTTTTTTCTGGTCAGGCGTTCTCCGTTTTTTATATCAAAAAGTGTAAACGCCGCAAAGAAAGGAAGTATCCAACCATGACAGTGTTCTTTAGCCAGCTGATCAACGGCTTGTCCCTTGGCAGCATCTATGCACTGATCGCACTGGGCTACAGCATGGTGTACGGCATTATCCTGCTGCTGAACTTTGCCCACGGCGATGTCATCATGGTGGGCGCATACATGTCTTGGTTCGTCATGAACCAGCTGGGTCTTGGCCCGGTCACCGCTGTGTGCGCCACCATCATCACCTGTACGCTGCTGGGCGTGGTGATCGAAAAGATCGCCTACACCCCCCTGCGCAGCGCACCCCGTATCTCGCTGCTGATCACCGCCATTGGTGTCTCCTTCTTTCTGGAGTACACGGCAGAGCTGATCCTTGGCTCGGGTGCAAAGGTGATCCCCGCCTACTACACCAACCAAACCTTCCGTCTGGGCAAGGTGCCGCTGGGTCTTACTTCGATCATCACGCTGGTGGTCACCGTGCTGTCCATGCTGGTGCTCACCTTTCTGGTGCAAAAGACTAAGCTTGGCAAGGCCATGCGCGCCGTCTCGGAGGATATGGATGCTGCCCGCCTGATGGGCATCAACGTCAACAGCACCATCTCCTTTACCTTTGCCGTGGGCTCGGCGCTGGCGGGCATCGGCAGCGTGCTGTACTGCTGCTCCTACCCGCAGGCCACCCCCACCATGGGCTCCATGCTGGGTCTGAAGGCCTTCGTTGCCGCCGTGCTGGGCGGCATCGGCTCCATCCCGGGTGCTATGGTCGGCGGCATCGCCATCGGCCTGTGCGAGTGCTTTGTTTCCGCCATCGGCCTTTCCGCATGGAAGGACGCTGTTACGTTTGCAATTCTGATCATCGTGCTGCTGGTCAAGCCCACGGGCTTCCTTGGCCGCAAGGTGCAGGAAAAGGTGTAAGGGGGCATAACGATGAATACCAAACGCAAGACCCTCAAAATGCCCGTGCGCTACCTGATGAATCTGGTGCTGGTGGGGCTGCTGTTCGTGGGGCTTTCCTATGTGACCGGCAATATGCTGTCCACCTACCAGAATAAGGTGCTGCTGACCGTGGGTATCAACATCATTCTGGCCGTCTCGCTGAACGTTGCCACCGGTTATCTGGGGCAGCTGCCGCTGGGTCACGCCGGTTTTATGGCCGTGGGTGCCTACGCCTGCGCCCTGTTCACCAAATCCTCGGGCCTGCCCAAGGGCGTGGCCTTTGCCATCGGTCTGGTGTTGGCATGGGTGATCGCCGGGCTGTTCGGGGTGCTTATCGGCATCCCTGCCCTGCGCCTGACCGGCGACTATCTGGCCATCCTGACGCTGGGCTTTGGCGAGATCATCCGCATCACCTTGAACAACATTGATGATGTGCTGGGCTTCAAGCTGTTCTACGGCTCCAAGGGTCTGAAAAACATCCCCAAGTATTCCAACTTTACCAACGTGTTCCTGTGCGTGGTCATCACCTGTTTCCTCATCCACGCCATGATGAAGAGCCGCCACGGCCGTGCTGTGCTGGCCATCCGCGACAACGAGATCGCCGCCGAGAGCTGCGGCATCCAGACCACCTATTATAAGGTGATGGCCTTTGCCTTCTCCGCTGCCTTCGCAGGCTTGGCGGGCGGCCTGTACGCCTGCTACATCGGCGTGCTGAACCCCTCCACCTTCGGCTTTATGAAGTCCATCGAGATCCTTGTCATGGTGGTGCTGGGCGGCATGGGCTCCATGCTGGGCTCCATTCTGTCCGCTACCGTGCTGACCATCCTGCCCGAGGCTACCCGCAGCTTTGAGAGCTACCGCATGGTGGTCTATTCGCTGGTGCTGGTGCTGATGATGATCTTCCGCCCGGGCGGACTGCTGGGCAGCTACGATTTCTCCCTGAGCCGCATCGTGGAAAAGGCCATGAATGGCGAACTGTTCCGCAAACATACCAAAAAGGAGGCCGCTGACCATGAGTGAGTTCAAGACCAGACTGCACAGTGTGCCCTCCGGCGGTTTTCTGACCGACCGCGACAAGGACAAAAAGCCCATTCTGGACGTGCGTGAGCTGGGTATCGACTTCGGCGGTCTGACCGCTGTGGACAACTTTAACCTGATGATTGGCCGCAACGAGATCGCCGGTCTGATCGGCCCCAACGGCGCAGGCAAGACCACCGTGTTCAACCTGCTCACCAACGTCTACCAGCCCACCCGCGGCTCCATCCTGATCGACGGGATGCCCACCGCCGGAAAAAAGACCTATCAGGTCAACCGCATGGGCGTGGCGCGTACCTTCCAGAACATCCGTCTGTTCAAGGAGCTGAGCGTCATCGACAACATCAAGGTGGGTCTGCACGAGTCCATGAAGTATAATCTGGCGTCCTCCCTGCTGCGGATGCCGAACTACTGGAAGGAGGAAAAGCAGTGCACCGAGCGTGCGCTGGAACTGCTGGACATCTTCCACATGGCAGACCTTGCCAACGCGCAGGCCGGCAGCCTGCCCTACGGCGCACAGCGCCGGTTGGAGATCATGCGCGCACTGGCTACCGGCCCGAAGCTTCTGCTGCTGGACGAGCCTGCCGCCGGTATGAACCCCTCCGAGACGGCGGAGCTGACCGAGACCATCCGCCGCATCCGCGACGAGTTCAACATTGCCGTGCTGCTCATCGAGCACGACATGAGCCTTGTCATGGGCATCTGCGAGGGCATTGCGGTGCTGAACTTTGGCCGCATCATCGCCAAGGGCACCCCGGACGAGATCCGCGATAACCCGCAGGTCATCGAGGCCTATCTGGGCAAAAAGGAGGGCTGAGCCATGGCTGATACATTACTGAAGGTAGACGGCATCAACGTCTACTATGGCAACATCCACGCCGTAAAGGATATCTCCTTCACCGTCAATGCGGGCGAGATCGTCACCCTGATCGGTGCCAACGGCGCGGGCAAATCCACCACCCTGAAAACCATTTCCGGTCTGCTGAAGCCCCGCACCGGCGATGTGCTGTACAAGGGCAAGAGCATCAAGGGCGTGCGCGCCCACAAGATCGTGGAGAGCGGCCTTGCACAGGTGCCGGAGGGGCGCCATGTGTTCCTGCACATGACGGTGGACGAGAACCTTGATATGGGCGCCTACACCCAGCCCGCTTCCACCATTGCCGCCAACAAGGAAAAGGTGTTCACCCTGTTCCCCCGCCTGAAGGAGCGCCGCAAGCAGCTGGCGGGCACCATGTCCGGCGGCGAGCAGCAGATGCTGGCCATGGGACGTGCGCTCATGAGCAACGCCTCCATGCTGATGCTGGACGAGCCCTCCATGGGTCTTTCGCCGCTGCTGGTGCAGGAGATCTTTGACATCATCCGCGACATCCACAAGGAGGGTATGACCATCCTGCTGGTGGAGCAGAACGCGCAGATGGCGCTTTCGGTGGCTGACCGCGCCTATGTGCTGGAGACCGGCCGCGTGGTCATGGACGGCACCGGTGCTGAGCTGCTGACCAACGAGCGCGTCCGCAACGCCTATCTGGGCGGGTAAACGGAAAAATAGTTTGATTTGCAGTTCCGAAACGCCCTTGGACGTTTCGGAACTGCTTTTTCCTGCTATCACTTTACTTTCGTAAAAAATTGTGCCATAATGGGTGCAGTATTCCGGCTTTGCAAAAGCCACGCCCCGGCTCGGGAAAGCGGGGCGCAAACCACACAGAATGAGGGGTAAACGTTATGAGCAAGATCATCATCCCGGCAAACTACAAACCCGCGCTGAACCTGTACGACACGCAGCGCGCCATCGGCACGGTGAAGCGGCTGTTTGCCGATACCCTGTGCGCCACGCTCAACCTGTACCGCGTGTCCGCACCGCTGTTTCTGGAGGCTTCCACCGGCCTGAACGACGATCTGAACGGCGTGGAGCGCAAGGTTACCTTTGACATCAAGGACAGCGGCACCGAGGCACAGGTGGTGCAGTCGCTGGCAAAATGGAAGCGTCAGGCGCTGAAGGACTACGGCTTCCGCGTGGGCAAGGGTCTGTACTGCGACATGAACGCTATCCGCCGGGACGAGGAGCTGGATAACCTCCACTCGGTCTATGTGGATCAGTGGGACTGGGAAAAGATCATCACAGTGGAGGACCGCAACGAGACCTACCTGAAAAACGTGGTGCGCTGCATCGTGTCTGCGGTGTGCGCCACCGAGATGAACCTGCACGCCATGTTCCCCCAACTGCAGGAGCTGCCCCTGCACACCCCCAACGTGACCTTTGTCACCACGCAGGAACTGGAGGACAAGTACCCCGATCTGACCCCGAAGGAGCGGGAGAACGCCTTTGTCAAGGAGAACGGCACCACCTTCCTGATGAAGATCGGCGCACCCTTGCGCAGCGGCAAGCCTCACGACGGCCGCGCCCCGGACTACGATGACTGGGATCTGAACGGCGATTTGCTGTTCTGGAACGACCCGCTGCAGTGCAGCTACGAGCTGAGCAGCATGGGCATCCGCGTCAGCCCGGAGAGCATGGACAAGCAGCTGACCATGGCGGGCTGCGATGACCGCCGCACCCTGCCCTTCCACAAGGCAGTGCTGAACGGCGAACTGCCCTATACCATCGGCGGCGGCATCGGCCAGAGCCGCCTGTGCATGCTGCTGCTGGGCAGCGTCCACATCGGTGAGGTACAGGCCAGCGTGTGGGACAAGGCCACCCGCGAGGCCTGCGCTAAGGCCGGCATCCCGCTGTTGTAAGCGGAACGTTTTTCAGCGGAAAATACTTTTGATTTGAAATACAGCCAAGCCTGCGGGCTTGGCTGTATTTCGCTTTTTCTTTTATAAAAAACAAGAAGGGACAGCCCGCGGGCTGTCCCTTCTTCTGTTTTATATCTTATTAGTTTTGCTTTTTCCAGCGGCGCATGACACCCATGCCCAGTGCATAGGGGCCGGTGTGCACCGCAATGGTGCAGCCGATCTGCAAAAGCCCTACCTCGCACTGTGCGCCGGGGTACTTGGCGCGCAGGGCGGCACGGGTCTGCATCCACAGACGCTTGCCCTCGTCGGCATCGTAGCCGTAGCCCACTGTGATGCGGTAATCGTCCGGGGTACCGCCGTGGGCATCCAGATAGTTCATCAGCTGCTCCAGCGCCTTTTCAAAGCTCTTCTGTCGGCCGCGGGCTACGCCGCCGGAGAAGATCTCGCCCTCCTTGAACAGGATCATGGGCTTGAGTCCCAGCATATTGGCGGCGCGGCCGGTCACCTTGCCGATGCGCCCGCCCTTGATGAGGTAGTCCAGATCACCCACGGTGAAGAAGATCTGGTTGGTGGATTTTTCCGCTTCCAGCCAAGTCACAGTCTCGTCCAAGGTGCAGCCTGCATCCCGCATGGCCACGGCATTTTCCACCATGGTGGATTCGGTCACGGTGGCGGCGGCAGAGTCGATGACCTCGATGCGGGCATCGGGGTAGTCCTCCAGCACCAGATCCCGGGCGTTACGGGCGCTGCCCACGCAGCCACTCATCTTGCCGGTGAACACCAGACACAATACCGCCCGACCCGCCTCGGCGTGTGCGCGGAAGGCCTTTTCAAAGTCCTCGATAGAGGCCAGACTGGTCTTGGGGTAGGCCGCCGGATTATCCACCATGAACTGATAAAAGTCCCGCACAGGGATCTCCAGCCCTTCCTTGCGGTAATGCTCGCCGTCCAGCGATACATAAAAGGGCACGACCTCGATGCCAAGCTGCTTGGCGGTATCCAGCGTCAGGTCGCAGGCGCTGTCGGTAATGATATCAAACATCTGTGACGCTTCCTTTTCTGAAACTCGGGGGCTGCTTTTTGCGGCAGCTCAGCCGCGGTGGATGTAGGCCTCGCGCTCTGCGCCCACCGAGATATAGGTGATCTTGCAGCCCACAGCCTTTTCCAGGTATTCCACATAATCGCGGGCCTGCTGGGGCAGGTCCTCCCACTTGCGGGCTGCGGTGATATCGCAGTGCCAGCCGGGCAGGTACTCCACCACAGGCTGTGCGGTATCCAGTGCCTCACCCATGGGGAAGCGGGTGGTGGTGGTGCCGTCGGTCAGCTTGTAAGCGGTGACCATGGGGATCTTTTCCATGTAATCCAGCACGTCCAGCAGGGTCAGAGCCACCTCGTCGCAGCCCTGGCAGAACACGCCGTAGCGGCTTGCCACCAGGTCGATGGGGCCCACGCGGCGGGGACGGCCGGTGGCTGCGCCGTACTCGTGGCCGGCCTCACGCAGGGCGTGCTTCTCTTCCTCGGTCATGGCCAGCTCGGCGGCGAAGGGGCCGTCGCCCACGCAGGAGGAGTAGGCCTTCATGACGCCGATGGAGTTGTGCAGCTTGTGGCCGGGGATACCGGCACCGATGGGTGCATAAGCACCGATGACGTTGGAGGAGGTGGTGTAGGGGTAGATACCAAAGTCGATATCGCGCAGTGCGCCCAGCTGTGCCTCAAACAGCACCTTCTTGCCGGCGGCATCGGCATCGGCCAGATACTGCCCCACATCGCAGATATAGTCCTTGAAGATGGCGGCATACTTTTCGAGCCATGCCCACATCTCGTCCACGCTGATGGGCGCTGCGTTGTAGCTGCCCTCCATGACCAGATTCTTGGAATCCACCATGGTGACCAGACGCTTCTTCACGGCGTCGTCCAGATGCAGCAGATCGCCCATGCGCAGGGTCTTTTTCATGTACTTGTCGCCATAAGCGTAGGCAATGCCGCGCTTGGTGGAGCCGAACTGTGCACCGGTCTTGGACAGGCGTGCCTCCTCCAGGCCATCCTGCTCCACATGGTAGGGCATGGTGATGGTTGCGCGGTCGGAAATCTTCAGGTTTGCCGGGGTGATCTCAATGCCCTGCTCGCGCAGCTTATTGATCTCGCCGTCCAGATGATGCGGGTCGATGACCATGCCGTTGCCCATAACGCACACGACGTTGGGGCGCAGGATGCCGGAGGGCAGCAGGTTCAGTACGAACTTGCCGCGCTCGTTTTTAACGGTATGGCCTGCGTTGTTGCCGCCCTGATACCGTGCAACGATGTCATACTCCTGGCTGATCAGGTCGACCATGCGGCCCTTGCCCTCATCGCCCCAGTTGATACCCGTAATTGCAGTAAGCATAATAAATGACCTCTTTATCCTTTTTTCAAAAGACAGCCTTTTCCGTGCACCTTGCCCGGGATACGCTACCTTGGGTAAAACGCACCGGTTTGCTGCCCTTGCGGCACGCACCAATGCTATTATAGTATAGCACAGTCTGCCGCGCAAAAAAAGGGGGAATGCACCTTTTTGCGGCGTATTCCCCCTATAAAATCCCGTTCTCAGCTGCGCTCCCCGGTCAGGTCGGTGCGGCGGGTCACCTTGTGGATGGTGCCGTCCGGCTCCTGAATGGACGTGCGCTCCAGCTGGCTGCGCAGGCTGGCTTTGATGTCGGCCAGATACTCCTGCCGCAGTGCCTGCTGCTCGGCTTTTTCGGCCTCGGTCAGGCCGGTAGTCTTGCTCTTTTTGGCCAGCGCATTGATGCGGGCGATCTTTTCTTCCGTCATAAGGGGAACCTCCTGTATTTCATCGTAAAATATGCTATAATGTAGGCAAGACCATTATAGCAAAGGATGATACCAATGGCAACACAACGCAACTATGCCCAGCAGATGGACGCCGTGCTGGCGGGCCTTGGCGATACCCGCCCGCGCCTTTTGCTCCACGCCTGCTGCGGCCCCTGCTCCAGCGCCGTGCTGGAGCAGCTGTGCCGGTATTTTGAGATCACGGTGCTGTACTATAACCCCAACACATGGCCGGCGGCAGAGTATTACCGCCGGGGGGAGGAGCTGCAAAAGTTCGTGGCAGCAGCCCACCCGCTGGGGGTGACCGTGGTGGAGGACACTTACGACCCGCAGCAGTTCTACACCGCCGTAGCCGGGCTGGAAAACGAGCCGGAGCGCGGCAGCCGCTGCACCGTCTGCTACCGGCTGCGGATGCGCCGCGCGGCGCAGTACGCACGGGACAACGGCTTTGACTGGTTCACCACCACCCTGTCCATCAGCCCCCACAAGGACGCCGCCCGCATCAACGCCATCGGGCAGGAGCTGGAGGCAGAGTTCGGGGTAAAGCATCTGCCCTCGGACTTCAAAAAGCACAACGGCTACCTGCGCAGCCTGCAGCTTTCGGAGCAGTACGGCCTGTACCGGCAGGACTACTGTGGCTGCGAGTTCAGCGCCAAAGCAAGAGGCATTGAGGGGTGACGCAAAACAATTTAAAATGCGCTCCGCAGGGAAAGTTTCTGCTTGCCGGGGGATGTTCTCTTTTGACACCAAAAGAGAACCAGAAAAGTGCCAGCGATTTC